>Ga0080004_1183025_pt1 | contig 195557 bp, 172 predicted proteins | sample WasSprMetagenome_FD_69207 | JGI IMG/M metagenome (GOLD analysis project Ga0080004, IMG submission 69207) | Sulfidic aquatic microbial communities from Washburn Spring, Yellowstone National Park, USA - WS (SPADES assembly) (version 2) | ecosystem: Environmental > Aquatic > Thermal springs > Hot...
GGTCTATCCAGGTTGAGAGCTGGTTTGATAAGAAAAAGGAGGTAGGGGAAGTGGAGATAGACTTAGTTCACCATTGTGGTGAGAGCGGTTATGGTGAATTCATATACACCTTAACGGTGACGGAAATCACCACAGGCTGGACAGAGCTTATACCTTTAAGGAACAAGGCGATGGTATGGACGGTAAATGCGTTAAAGGAGGTTATAAAGCATTTTCCTGTTAAGATAAAGAGGATCCATACGGACAATGGGAGTGAGTTTATAAACAGCCACCTGTTCAGGTTTTGCCAGGAGAGTGGTATTGAATTTGTGAGGTCGAGGCCATACAGGAAGAATGATGCGCCCTATGTGGAGAGTAAGAACTGGAGTTTGGTGAGGCAATATACGGGATGGAGAAGGTATGACACGGAGGAAGAATACAGGATATTGAGGAAGTTGATGAAGCTTGTTTCCATAAGGCATAACTTAATAGTACCACAGATGAAGGTGGTGGAGAAACACAGGTTAAACGGGAAAAAGATAAAGAGGTATGAGATAGACACACCTTTAAACAGGGTTTTAAGAGCGGAAGGTGTAAGTGAAGAAGTAAAAAGGAGGCTTATGGGTTTGAGGGATAACATAAAGATAGTAAAATTAACGCAAGCAATAATCAAATTACAAAGGGAGCTTGACAAGGCTTATAACAAGAAGAGGAGGCTCGAATGGGCATCAGAACTACAATAGAGAATAGTTCAAGTAGGTCTAATTTTGAGGAAGTACGCCTCCCTTGCGTCAAAATAAATTTTGAATATAATTATCTCATAACACAAGAAAATTATATATTCCGAGCACGATATTTTACCCCCAAGGATATTGAACTTATTAAAGATATCATCCAAACATATGGAACAAAAGGGCGGAGTAAGATTTCCCAGGTAATCTGGGAGGAATTAAATTGGCGCCAAGCCAAATGGTCGTTTAAAAGAAGTTGCCTACCGTGAAGCACTCCGAAGAATGGCCAAGCTTGGGCTTATTAACTACCACCCCAAAAACTAAATCGCGGTCTTAAAATTATTAAACCAATAACCGCTGATGAGGTAGGTTTCCAAAAACCACCAATCGTCATCACCGGTAAACTTAAACATTTAGCCCCGATTCGCTTCGCATTGGCAAGCACTCATAAAGAATTGCAATTATGGCGTTACGTAATCCAGCACTACCATTATCTCGGTTACAAAATAATCGTTGGCCGATATTTAAAATATTTTGTTTATTTAGCTGGTGATTTAATTGTCCTTTTGGGTTTTGCTGATGGAATTTACCACCATCATTTTCGGGATAACTGGATTGGTTGGGGTAAACAAGCACAACAAATAAGCGCCATCTTGTTGTCAATAATTGTCGCTTCTTGATTTTGCCCTAGGTTAAAATAAAATACTTGGCCTCCAGGATTTTATCTTTAGCGGTAAAGATTATGCCTTTAGATTGGCAAGCAAAGTATGGATATAAACCTTTATTGGCTGAGACCTTTGTCGATTGTGAGCGCTTTAAGGGCACATGCTACAAAGCCGCAAATTGGATTTATTTAGGTAAAACCAAAGGTAAGGCCCGCCGGGGTGCAAGATATTTCTATCATGGCAAGCTTCGTGATTATTATATTTATCCTTTGGCCAAAGATGCCATTTCAAGGTTGAAAGAATAATGGTAGATATTAAAGGTGTCGCAATGGTCATTGCTGTCCTTATTTAGATAGGTTTGATGTCTTTAGTCTATTAAAGGACTAGGAGTATTTAAAGGCACTGGGTTCGGATTTAGAGATGAAACTTAATCAGTCGGAAAGGAGAAATGGGATTTAAAGCAGGAAAAGAGTCTTTGCAAAACCAGTTGAAACAGGCCCAGGCTAAGATTTTCAAGCTCCGGGTGAAACTAAAATCCAAAGAAGGTCAACTAAAGCGTGGTGCCCCGGTTGGTCATCGTGGTGGTCCGAAAAGGCCTAAAGAAATCACTCGGTATGTTGATGTTTATCCCAAAAGGTGTAATAAGTGTCGTGGGGAGATAAATCTTGGTAAGAAATACGATGAGCATATAGTTGAGGAGATTACAGTAATAAGGGATGTAACTTGCTATCGGTTTTATAATGGTTATTGCCCACGGTGTGGGGAGACTATCCGTCTTAAAAGTGAAAACAAAGAATCGATAATGCCTTATGACCGGATTGGTCCTGGGCCCGGGCAGTTGGTGGTTATCTACGTTATCTTGGGCTGTTTTATGGGAAAGTAAAAAAGATTTTTAAAAATGTCTTTGGTTTAGAAATTACCCCTACTACTTTTCGGGCCTTTAATACCGAGCAAGCCCAGCATGGTCTTAAAGTTTATGAAGAGATAAAAGAAAAGATACATCATTTTGCCTGTGTAAATGGTGACGAGACTGGCTGGCGGGTTGATGGTGAGAATTGGTGGTTATGGGTCTTTACCAATAAAGATGCGACATTTTATCAGATGGATAAGGGTCGTGGTCGGGAGGTTGTTCATGATGTTATAGGTGAGAAGTATCAGGGGGATTTTGGTGAGTGATTTCTATTCGGCCTATAACGAATTAGGTGCCTTAGCCAGGCAGCATTGTGTAAGTCATCTTTTAAATGAGATTAAGAAAATTCATGAGAAGAATAAGTTTGGTTTAGAGACCAACGAAGGGATATTTTGTCAGCGATTAAAAGATAGGCATGCCCTTTCTGAGATGATAGGCAGCTACCGACTAACGAAGGGATATTTTGTCAGCGATTAAAAGAGGTTTTGAAACAGACAATTGAGGTTTGGAAGGACTATTATAAGGGTGTTAAGACTAAAGAGGATTTGAAGCACGAAAAGGGATCAGCGATTTCTGAGGTTATTGAGTTGCTTCTATTACCGAGTGAACATGAAGATATTCGGCGGATTCGTAAGCAGATTATAAAGCATCAGCAAGAGTTATTTGTCTTTTTAGACCATCCTTTTATTGAGCCGGCAAACAATCGGGCTGAGCCTCAATTAAGGCTGAATGTGGTTATGAGAAAGGTAACCTTTGGTCATCGGACAGAATCAGGGGCAAAAAATCATGCAATAATAATGAGTATTGTGCAGACTGGTATTTCCCAGGGCTATGAGCCATTAGAGATCTTTAAGGCACTAACAATAAACGCGGTTGGCAACTATCTGTGGAAAGGAAATAGTTTGAGCGATAAGCAATTGCCGACAGAGAATATTTCCCATGGGGTAAAGTCCCAGACTTCCCAGGCTGAATTAACAGGGCCTCCATAGATTGATAGATTCTTTACAGGATTAACTTTTAAATGATACAAAGGTGGAGAAAAATGGCCTATAGGGGAGATCTATGCCATTTTCTGGGAAAAACTTTCCAACTACAACTTGGTGGACTGAAACCCCTTAAATCCCCCTCTATCCCCCTTTACAAAAAGGGGGATATAAAATTGTAGTTACCTAATTTATCTACGCCTATGGCAGATAGGCGGGATTCATTGGGCATTGTCCGATAAACCCCGCACTTTGTGCGAGGGTAAATGGACAACTACATTTATCTTTCAGTGTAGGAATTTTTCAAATTCTTATACTTTAAAATACAGAAAATCTTCTACCCTCCTCAGACCAATGTAGGGAGTGGGCTTGTCTATGTCCGAATAAAAAAACTTTGATTTCATTTTTTTAGCAATATTATCTTTTTCCCTGTTAAATATCCATTGCTTCTGATTTGCAAAAAGTAAACTCCTGAGCCCAATCCATCAACATCAAGTTCAAATTTTGTTGATTCATCAATAATTGATTGCCATTCCCTTCTCAGGCTTCCGTAAATATCATATATCCTGAATTCTATCCGCTTAGCCCCTTTATTCCTGCCAATTGAACAGAGGACTTCAATCCTGTTTCCTGAGACAATCGTAGGAATAATAAATTCAAGGTCTAATGGTTCAATAGAATTTGCCTGTATCACGCCTTTTGCCATTTCCTTTATCTCTACCTTCCTGAATGGCTCAAAGTCAACAATTCCTTTTATAGAATCATCATAATAATCCCAGATAAATAGGGCTATTGAGTCCTTATCATTCGTTCCCCACCAATTACCTTCAGCAAGGACATAATTCTTTGTATTATTATAGACTGCATAACTGACGCTTTCTGAGCCATCATTGCAACCCACTCCATTTTCTGTCATTCTGAGGGAGCGTAGCGACCGAAGAATCTCATCTGTATTCATATTTTGTTTTTCGTATTCGTTTGAATTGGTGTTATTGTTTGGAATTTGGCAATTGGAATTTGTTTGGGAATTGGTTCTCGAGATTTGGATTTTGAAGATGTTCTGTCCACTCATCTTTATCCCTAAAATTGGCCAGGCATCTTCGGTAATATAGACACCAATTAAATTATTGATTATCTCATTCTTCCGCACCATCCCTGTTGCACAATCAGAGAAAATTATTCCTGTATCATTGTGATTGAATTTATTTTCAAATACCAGTGCCATTTGCCATTTCCTATCATCTCGCTCTGTGTCATTCTGAACCTGATTCAGAATCTCACATATAGAACCGCTGCATTGTTTCTTATCCCCCTTAATCGTCAAAGCAGTTATGTTATTCTTAAATTCGCATCTCTTCACAAGGTTCAAAATTCCATCATTGATGATTGCTCCTTGATTATTATTCAAAAACTCGGTCTCTATTATCTGGGTGCTCTTTGATGTAGAACTTACTCCAATATCGCAATTGCCTATCTTGCAATTTTTGACTTTGAATGGTTTATTCAATGAATAGGAAATTCCGAATACCGCGTAATTAACAGCGGTATATTTTACCTCAATTGCTGATTTAGGATTTTCAAACCTTATTCCATACCAGTTGCCCATCTCCGGTTGTGTTTTATTAGATGTAAATACAACCGGCGTTGAATCATTACCCATAAGTACCAAATTGCCCTGAACAATAAACTCAGCCCTGGTTGTATCAATCCCTGAATGTTCATCATCAAAATTCGGGATGAATCTTATATTCACGCCCGCCCCGATTGTTAATGTGACCCCAGAATCAACCCAGACATCCCCTTTTATCAGAATATCAGTGAGCCAGGTTGTATCCTTTGTGATATGTCCGCTGAAACCTTCTGGAATCTGCGGGATTATATAATAGAATCCAGTATCAGGATTTCGGGCAAAATTCCCAGCCGAATCATAGGCAATAAAATAATAAGCGATGGCACTGCCGCCAGAAACCCCCTTACCCTGTAGTGCAACAACTTGCTGTTGGGTCATTTTGGAAGAGAATAAGGATGCAGGGACATTTGGACTTTGACTACTCATCTGTGTATTTGGAATTTGGGATTTATTCTTTGGTATCCCATACCAATACCAATTATCCACAATACTATCGTGAATCGTTGCTATCCCATTATACACCAGACTATCCCTTGCCACCCCGATTCCATCAGTAATTTCGCAGCCAACCACATAACTGGTATCCGTTTCAATAACCCTTATTGAATCACCGAATACTGGTGGTGTATAATCATAGGTCCGGGTAATTATCGGCGATGTCCCATTCAAATCCGGCAGGATATAATGTGCCTGGACCAGATATTTATAGCGCCTCTCACCACTAACCATTGAATCGGTGAATCTATTATTAATTATGGAATCTCCAATTACGATAAACTGGAGACTATCCTGGCGCAGGACCCGATAGAATATGCTATCCGGTGCATACTCAAGCCTTGCCTGGCTGAGTAAATTACCAAATGTTGTGTCACACATCCAGGTTCCATCTTTGATAAGGGTTCTATAGGCATTCTTATCTCCATCACCATAGAATTTCATCCCTTCACCAGAAAAGATTAAAAATATCTCATTATTTATGGAGATGGAATCAATCACAAACTCAAGCCAGTCTGCACCTTCCTGGCCAATCTTATAAACCTTTTTCGGATATATCTCATTACCTGGAATCCCATTATTGACCGAATAGAAATCAAGATTGAGCATCGCTGTATCAGGGGTTGTCTTTTCAATAAATAGTCTTATCCCCTTCAACTCTGCAGGCAGATACTGGGGTGAGAGCCTTAATGCGATTGTATCTATCTCTGTCTTGTAAGGATAGCCTGAATGGTAAATCAGATTCTCGCCAGGACCCTGCCAGGAAATTTCAATCTTCTGGTTAATAGTATCACTTGCACAATCAGTAGGTGGCAATGGGCTCAGGACCCAGAAGAAGTTATAGTCTTTTTCAGGTAGCCTTGTCCTATTCATAAAACTATCCACCAATACCGCATAATAACCAATTATCGTCCCCCTTGGCTGGCTTGGTATATAAAATATTAATGTGTCGCCCTTTTTCAACTGATGGCTAATTTTATTAAGTGTGATGCCATTGTGATAGAATAGGGTATCATAGATTCTCGTCTCATCAGTGGCAATAATCTTCACCAGATGGTGAACATTCGGGTCATAGGTATTCTCAGGAATTTGAATAAATTGGGCAGATGGAGGCATTGTATCCGGGACATAGACAATGAATCCTTAGCTTGAATAGGTCAAAAAGAGGCTATCTTTATAGAATGAATAATTTAATGATGCTGGACCACGCTCAAGTTGGGGCACAACCGTTGCCAGATCAATGATATTGAAGCCCGAATCAATCTGCACCGTATCACATAAACCATCATACCACTGATAATTCTGGTTGAACCGAATTCTTGTGATTATCGGAATAGAGGCATTAGAGTTTAGTTTAAATCTAATAAAGATTGAATCCCCGGGTAGATATTCATTCGTATCAAGGCGACATTCCTGGACCACAACCTGATAGCCCTGGACATCAAATAACTGGCTTGAAGAGAATTTTTGTAATGTGTCTCCCTGGATATAAAAGCCAAAGTCAATTGAGTAAGTGCCACTTGTCAATTCCTGGGGCAAGACAAAAGAGAATTGATTATTTAGTGAATCAATCCATAATGAATCAGAAAGGGTGCCCATTGGATAAAAGTCTTCACTCCAGATGAGTCTGCCAGAATAGGGTGATTGAACCGTTGCCAAGACCGTATCACCCATCTTATAGACCTGCTTATCAGTAATGATATTGCAAGTATCATTGGCATTAAAGACATAGATTGTATTGAGCCATAACCCTCTACCAGTTTCATTATAGACACCATAGAACATAAGATTTGCAGTTGGTTCAAATGGAAAGACAAATTGCTGAGTGATGTCAACCGGCTCAAATGTTTCAATTATTGTATCCCTATAACCACCTGAGTCATAAATCCTCAAATTTATCCGCTCCAGATGAGTAACTGTATCACTAAATTCAACTTTGTATTGGAGTAGCAGAGCTTGCTCTGCGCCCGACGGTGCGAAACAAGTTTCGCTACTCCAGACAGAATAATGAATACTGTCTTGCTCAACTATCCTTACCCAGAATCCAAAGTTCCCCTGCCCTTCTGGTCTAACCATCAAACTATCCCAATCATCTAACCATAAAACTTTTGAAACATAAACCCCTGGTGTATCTATCGCCTTCAGTATCTCCGGATTTGAGTAATCAATATTCTGGGAGTATCCAGATAGATAGAAATCTTTGGTGACATTCTCCCCATTATAATTTGCCGTGCCAAAGCCCTTTATATTCCGCTCATTCTGATTTTCAATCTTGAGATTGAGGATTACCGTATCACCTTCCTGGAAATTCGGTTGGTTGAGGCTTGCTGAGACAAAAACTTTATACCCTAAGATATGAATAGGCAGTATATATTCTTCATCACCGAGCCAGATTGAGCCATAGACTGTTCTTTCATCCATATCCCCAGGAATAAAGAGGACGAATGTATCACATCTTATCTCCCCGGGGATTAAAGAAACAAGCCTTGTTTCCTCACCCAATTCACCAATTTCTAATCTCAAATCTTCCTCTCCAATTGCCGTGCCCAGATTTTTCGTCTTAATACAAATCTTTGCAGTATCTCCAGCATTAAAGGTCAAAATCCCAAATTCCCTCGCTCCCTTACTTACTCCCTCAATCAACAGCGCCGATTCAAAATGCACAGAATCACCATACTCATCTATCGGCATTCCATTCTGTAAAACCCTTGCCGTCATCACCTGATAACCTTCATTTAGGATTGCATTGCTTATAAACCTTATCACCGTATCCTCAAGCGGTCCAATCTCCAGTTCCTTTGTCTCATTTATGAAACTTGAATAAAGACCGATATTGCCATAGAAGGTATTTGCGGAATTATTCTTTACTGGAATGTCAAAAATCAAATTTCCGAGACTATTACATTGAGGCATTAAGACAATTGAATCAATCCCAACCTGATTGGGCTGGATGATATTTACTGAGACACTGCCCTGAGATAAAATTACCCCAGCGGATTCTGGTTTTGCAGTCCAATTTAGATGATATTGACCATAATCCAAACTCACACCCCATTCGCCATTTAATGTATCACCAATTGGTAAGAGATTAGAATAGGTAATTGAATCGTAAAATGTGCCAATACTATCGGTTATTGTTAGATGCAAATTAAATGCACAATCAAACTCGCCAATATTAACCACAGAATAAGGAATTAACACTGAATTCTCCGAAGCAACCACCGAATCAATCTTCACTTCTAACCTCTCGCCAAACCTTATTTCATACTTTTCAGTGTATTCAGTGGGTTTTAGTATTTCAGTGGTCAATGTTTCATCCGCAGTAATCATAAATGTATGTGTCAAAACCCTTGACTCACCTGGCAATAAAACAAATGCATCAAGATATGCACTATCACCACAGGCACTCCTTAAGACAACCTCAACATCCCTTGACCAAAAGTTTGATACCTCGGTCTCAACTTCAAATGGTCTATGGCTTACACTACAAGGATAGGCAACCCAGAATCCCACATTTGGTATCTGAACATCAACACTTTTGTATTGTTTTAGGGTATCAAGCCCAGAACGGAATAAAAGACCGCTCAGCAGAAATGAACTTGAATCCGAAAGGAAAACTGATAATGTGCAGGCAGATGTGGGAGCAAGACTTGCAATTAGTGTATCAAATATTCTTTCATCCCTTTTGAATAGTTCAAGATTCAAATCTTTATAGACCGAATCTGAGTTATTAACAACAATCACCTTTGCCTTTATTGTTTCACCAGGATAGTAAACATCCCTATCGGTCTTTAATGAAATGCCGAGCATAGGGGAAAGAACATAGAAGTTATGAGAATTTAGTAGTAGTAAGCGCTGTCCATTATTCAAATACGCATCACCCCAGAGAATAAACTCACCCGAATCAGAGAATACCCCGGCATTACTTTCAACCAGAACTGTCTCTTGAGGGGCAAAACTTAAAGAGACCGAGTCCTGCCAGATAATATCACCACTCCGCCTGGTGAGATAAGAGATATTAAACTTCTCGATCTCAGGAGAGACTCCATCGGGCACAGTCAATTCCGCCTTAAAAATTGGTGTGTAATCATAACCTTCAAGGTCAACAAACCTTAAAGAATCAATCGGATACCAGACCCATTCTTCAATATCCTTTCCTTTTTCTGGCCTCTCGTTTTCTGGCATCTCGAGCACAAAATACCAGTCAATATTTCCGTTATTCAATGTCTGGGTTGGCAGAAAATTAATAATATATTTTATCCCTGGTATCCAGGCCGGTTGGGTGCTCGTCCATCCCTTATTCCTTCCATAATTTGTCAAGACCTCGGCAAATACATAATCATAATAACCTGATTCAATCTTTGATAGATGAATCAGAGTATCAGAGACGCGGATTTCATCAGGATATTGCCCGTAGTATTCAAGCAGGTTCCCATTCTCATCGTACTTTACGAGTTTCAGACTATCCATATTCGCACCATAGAGATAGCCTTTTTTGTCAATCGCAATCTGGGAGAATTTACCAGTTCCTTTTGTGCCTAAACAATTGCCATTATTATCAAAAACATAAACCTTTGCCCTGCTTATATCCGAAACATAAATCTTGCCTGAATTGTCAATTGCCAAATCCTTTGGTTCAACGAGTGAATCGGCACCGAAGACGAGCAATGTATCTCCATTTAAACTTGTCTTCAGCACCAAATGGTTTATCCGGTCAACCACATATAGAGCATTATTGAATAACCCGATGCCACCAGGGCTTGTAACCTTCCACCTTTTTTCAATATTGCCCGAACCACGCACAACCTTATACACATATTCACTATCCGCATCAACAATATAGAAGTAATTCCTATCCATTGTAAATTGGGAGATAGAAGCAATCTGGGATAAATCGTATGTCTCATCCCAGTACGGATATGGTCCAACAATCTTGCGCCTGATGTCGGTTGATAAAGAGGCATAGAGTTTTTTATCATATTCTGCCATTGCGGTGTATCTTATCGGCTCAGACCCCCTTCCTTTTCCCTGTCTTTTTGCCTCAAGAATCTTTAAAATCAATTCCCGCTCAGAAGAAATCCCTTTATTCCCACGCCCTTTAGTCGGCTCAAGGGTCCACAAATCGCGCTGATACAATTTATCCCAGCCCAAAAGTTTCACCCGGCCATTGCTTAATGCGCAACCCGGAGATGTCTCTTCATATATAGGCCACAAGTCCTCTCCAGGGATAAATGCTGTATCCCCAGGATACAACCCATAAGGTCTAATTGACAAATCCAGCCGTCCATTGAATTGATAATCCCCATTCTTACAATCCGCCTGTGGCTTCACCGAATCATAAGGCAGATAAATATCCTTTGATGTCTTTAGGACAACATTGGCACTAATCCCATCAATCCAGAGGCCAATCCGTTTATTTATTGGTATGTCGTATCCTTCCACATTGCCGTTAATTACAAGATAATAAGGTCCCCTCATCACCTCAGGGACAACAAATTCATAAAAGGCAAAGTCCTTTGGTGGCACAGAAATTTGTGTACTATCATGATAAAAGCAGTTCCAATTGAAATCCCAGAGTGAAATATTAGAAAGATACAATTGCACCTCTGCACCACCCCCATTATAGAAGATTATCCGAATAGTATCTCCTATACAATACGAACCTGTATCGGTCTCACACACGATATACAAAGGTATATAAAATTCAGATGCGATACTATCCATAAATGCCGAAGTAATAAATTTAGAATAGACATAATGATAACCAGCGGATAGGGTCTCAGGAATTGTGATTGAATATTGGAAAGTGGTATCCGACCCGGGAGGTAATGTTAGGGGTATGGAATCGTAAAATCCTGCCTCTGGACAGAAATTCACCAGATAACCAGAATTCAAAAATCTGCCGTTTGTGAGTTTAACTTCGTATCTCACTGTATCTTTTACAGTATACTGATATTTATCAAAATTAGGTTTTTCTGAAATATAATTGTAAAGTGTATACCCCCCTTTAATTGTTCGGTCGAGGTATAAAAACCGGTAGTTAAAATTATAAGCACCTTCCTTTTTCTTTTCTGGTGGAATAGCGAAGACAAAATGGATTGTATCAAGATTATGTAGTGTGTCAAAAGAAACCGAATCGCATAGGACCGAATCTGCCGAACGCATAATACTGAATAAAACTTTGACATCCCTAAGATTTACATATGCAGGTTTAATGTAGGCAACAAATTTTAATGTATCAAAGCCGGTAATTAGGGTATCAGGCAAGACCTCAACTGTAAGCGATGGGTAGCGAATCTGAAAGTATGTTGACCCGGCAAAACTCTTATTCCTTACCAATACTTCGGCACTTAATGTGTATTGTCCAGATGGCATAGTATCGGAAATGAATAATGCCCTATTTATTTCAAAACAGTGTGTTGAATCGATTTTTAATGTATCCAGAGATGCAAAATGAATTCGATTATTTTTATCCTTTATAGTCAGTTTTAAGAAACACGACTCTGCGGTAAAATTGGAAATTCCTTTAACCTGATAAAACATAGTATCACCATAGGAGTATTCTGTCGAATCAGTTTTAACTACTAAATCCAACAACGGCGGGTCAACCCAGACTCCTTTTTCGCAACGAACAATCGCATTGCCGAAAGAACTATAATAGACTTGAACATTTGTGCAATATAGTCCGAAATAAGTTGAAGTTGACTTATAAATCGGTCGTGAATAATTAAGAATAATAAATGTATCTGGCGGTATTTCAGCAAATAGACTATCAATAACTTGCCACCAAGCGCCACCCTGTTCGTGAATACCAATCATCACCTTACCGGAAAATGGATTGGTGGTAGAATTCCTTATGAAAATATTATATCCCACGGTATCGCCGCCCAAAACATGCTCAGTTGGTGCCGTTGCCCATATTCCAAAATTACCGAGATAGTGTTCGCCAACCGGAATATCAGTCTTTACCGCAAACCGCTCACCAAGACGCTCCTTTTGCAATAAAATTGCATCTTTATAAAGGCGATATTCAATTGGATAGATTCCAAGGATGTTGGGCGCAGTACAGGATAGATTAACGGTAGTTGAATCCCCTGGCTTTAAGGGCGGAGTGATTGGCAAATCAACTACATAAAGACTATCCCGATTGGGGTTTAAGATTTTAATCTTAACCTTGTTTGCGGGTGTGGTATCCCCATCTGGATAATAATGAATCGGTATATTCAAAGACATTGAGTTTCCGGCATAATACTCCGGAATCGGTCTTTTTGTATCCAGTGCCCAGGTTATAATATCCCTTATTAAATTCGCCTCGTCATCAGACCATTGCGCTTGTCCATAACCCCAATCCGTATATAAACCACAGACCAATACCTTGCCCTGTCCATAGTCATAATAAAACAACTCTGGAATTGCCGAAGTTCGTCTTTTCATTATAACTTTTGCATTATTGGGAACATCGGTAAAGAAACCATCAATGTGGGCATTAATTATTGCCTTATTCTGTCCTGATAAGATCACATCCCAATCACTGAAATATCCTGCAGCACACCAGCAGGATTGGTCCTGATGCCAGCCATAGCCAGTTGGCGGGTCAGGAAGTGCTGTCCACTCATAACCCTGTTGCTGGGTCATACAGATTACCGTGCCGCCATTTTGAACAAAATTGGCAATCCTCTCTTTGAATTGGGTATTATTCTCCTTTCCATAAAGGGCACCAGTAGGAATAATCAGGACCTTTAAACTATCAATAGTCCTATTCATAGTGCCCAGGACTCGGAAATTTGTCCCCACGATTGCAGTGGGAATTTTGAATTTCCCTAAGAGATGACCAAGGCCGACACAATACCCACTTATTAAAATCCCAACATCACAATCAGTGCCATAATACCAGGGTGTTGGGTATTGTGGGTCATTGACCTGCCAGTTATCATCTGGATGGTCACGGTCAGGTGGGCCACAATCAGACTGGGAATTTTTACTTACTATGGTAACATCCACTGCCTCTGTATCATTAAAGACTGTATCATTATCAATAATGACTCTTGCAGTAACCTCGGCATAACAACTTGTTAAAGTTACTATCTTTAAAGCGATCTGCGATATTGTGGTATTCGGTGGAAGTGTGAGCGAAGTAATGAGTAATTCTCCACCAGTAGCCGTAAAGTTAACGGTGAGTTCACGCTGTTCATTATTCGTTAAGATCGCTGATGAGTAATCAGTAAAGTATTGATCCGGCGGCGGATAATGAGGATCATAGGTTACCTCATGGAGAAAAGAGGCGGGATCCATTACAAAAACTATATTGGGCTTGCGGGTGGTAAAACTGAACTCATAATTCCCACCCGGCTTACCGTCTCTGTCACCATCTAATGGTGTGCCATCTTTATCCTTTACGCCGTCAGTGATTGTTACTACATAGTTAGTTAAAAATTTCAGGTCTTGTTGTGGATCATTCAGGGTTAAAGTCACAGTCTTTCCATCCCCACTCCATTGCGGAGTGAATCCACCCACCAGTGCTGGCGAAAATTGCACTGTGCCTGAATTCACCGTTGACGGATCCATCTCTTTGTTGAAAGCAATGGTAATATTTTTATAAACATCAACATTGGAAGCCCCTTTTGCCGGGTCGGTAAAGATGACCTGGGGTGGACCAACAATTTTGAAATGAATAATTTTATTGCTCTCATTCATTGCCCAGTCTTTGGCAAATATCCTTAATGTATAATCGCCGGTTTCGGTTAATTTCGTCTCCTTTTGAAAATTGCCTTCAAAAAATACACTCCACAATGGTTCATTTGGATCGTTAACTAAATAATTGAAATTCACTGGGGGCGAATAGACACCACCATCCTCAACACCAATAACGATGATTTCGGGCCCGTATGGTCATCCCAAAATAAATAAGCATAATCCTCGTCTTCAATTAAGTCATCGTAACTTTTGGATTCTTCCTTCACAGGTAGGCCCGTTCGTGGTGCGTGGATGAAATATATTTTAGCAGAATCGGGTTTATTAACACTTAAAATTCTTATATGACTATAATCTTTATTTGGAATTAAATCCCCTGGTTCTGCAACTTCCCAGAATGGCCGTCCAGCCCCAAAAAGACCAATATCACGAAACTCACTCACTCTGAAATGTCTCCGCAAACCTGCACAATATGAAACCAAGCCTGAACAATCGAATCCACCTTGCCACCGACTCATGTCAAAAGCGTAACCATACCAGTGTAAACCATCAAACCCTTTCTGCCCTGTCCAATTTTTGTTAGGTGGATCTCCCCAGATATATGGATAGCCAATCCAGTTCCTCGCTTCGTCTACCAATGACTGCCCTGTAACAATCGCAAACGATTGGCCAACAAATAAAACAAGCAATAAAAATATTTTCTTTTTTATTATTTCTCCTCCATTTTTGTAAATTTTATAATATACACAAATCCCTCAGGTGCTGTATATGTTCGCCGCCAGCCTTCCTTTTGTTCTGGAGGCATAGTCGAATCATTTTTCACCCAATCAGGTAGTTCATCCGTTACAACTGTTTTGAAAGTATATTTCATCAAATATATTGCTCCATCACCACCCAAAGTCCACATTTCACGCCCTCTGCCAGGGCATGCCTCAATGATCATAGCCACCAATTTTCCATTTTCATTATATTTAAAAACAACCTCTTCCTCTTTTCTGGTAAATTCACTAAGCTCTTCGGGTGGCAAATCAGGTGTTTGTTCAAATGCATCAATCTTTACATAACAATTACCTTCTTTATCAAAACCTAAGAAAGAATATGGAGTTATCATATACTCCCAACCTTCTTTACGTGGAAGAACCATCCTTATCGTATAATTTCTCCCCTTCGTTGAATCATTTATATAGTAACATACTTCCGTGTCCTTTATTGCTTCAATCATAGTGAACCTAGAGACCGTACTACTTACATATTTTCTATCCATATTTAAGATTGCTTTCGGCATATCACCTCTCTGCGCCAACAGTTTTCCATTTTTATCATATTTATATATGTATCTAATTTTCTCACCGAAACCAATCATCCTTTCTTTGATAAAAAAGTTACCCTCGCTATCAATGAATAACCGGTTCTCTGAGTTACCTAGCAATTCATTATTAAAGTCAACTAAATTAACAGTGCTGAGAAATCTACCATCAGGCGAATACTTCAAAATTCTTTTATTCAAAGCATCGAGAATGAAGATATTACCCAAATCATCTACCGCAATTCCTTTTGGCCCTTCCATACTGCCTTCCCAAAGTGCCATTTCTTCAGGCATAGGCCCCTCACCAATTACTCCAATTTCCCCCGGCCCTTTGCCTACCTTTGCCTTAATAATCACCTTTCGCTCGTATTTTTCTAATTTAATTGTATCAATTTTCCAAAGATTGGTGTCCTTTTTCACCTCTTTATCACTTTTCCCCCCGGCGAATGAAAGACCAATTGCTAGAAGAATAATCATTCCTATGGTTCTTATAGTTTTATGGTTAAGCATTTTCCCTCCTTTGCCTGCTTTAGCAGGCATTGATTTTTTCAACATTCTTTCTCCTTTATGCTTTCAATCCTAAAAATTTTATTATAAAAGTCAATACCTGAATTTGTAAAATTCCGTGCATTTAAAATATTTAGGATTTCAACCCAATAATTTATATAAAACTTCAAATCTTGCTGGGGGTTATTCAGGATCAGCGTTAACGTCTTTCCATCCCCACTCCATTGCGGAGTGAATCCACCCACCCGTGCTGGCGAAAATTGCACTGTGCCTGAATTCACCGTTGACGGATCCATCTATTTGTTGAAGGTGATGGTAATATTTTTATACACATCAACATTGGAAGCCCCACCCGCTGGGTTGGTAAAGATGACCTGGGGTGGTGCTTCAATCCAGAATTCATAATTGGCATCTGGTGGTGCTTCTGCTTGACGCCAATTGCCAGATGCATCCCGATAGGCAATGGTTCTGGGATTGCCATCATTTTGATTGCCTGCCAAATCTTGTGCCCCAGAAATCTGTAATGTTGCCCTGCCACTTGTTCCTGCAGGAATAAAATCATCACCCGTGACTGCCTGATACACCCGATTACCCACCCATGAACCAGACGGAACTTGCCTGATCGTTCAATTCGGAAACTGCACCTGAAGCGTAGGCAAGACATTGGTCTTCATATCCTCACTGAATTCAATCACAAATGTAAGTAACTTCCCTATTTTGCAATCGTCATCCTTATCAACTATCAACTGCCCCAAATCATAATCGCTCTGGGGTGTTGCTGGCCAGTGCGCCTGATACTTGACCGATTTATCCTCTTGCTCAATCTGAACCCTTGTCACATAGGGCTTGAAATTATCAAGAATAATCTGTCTTTCTGTATCAAAATAATGATCCTGAAAATTCCATCTGATACTGTGAGCCCGAGTAACCATATCCTTTCTACCATCCGAAAAACGTGCCTCAGAATTTATCCTGGCACTACCCGTGCCCTGAAGATTTATCTTTGTGTTAAACTGAAATCCACCCTCACTAAATCCACCAATAAAATAGAAGTCATCATTGCCTGGCACATTACCCTGGGGGTCAATCCCAGTTTGTGTGAAAGAGCCTCGGTAAGTTTCTCCATCATTTGTAATCCTCTGAGGATAAGGGTTGGGCCAATCTCTGTCGGGTGGTGGTCCACCATAGGTAATCTTTGCAAACCTGTGGGCATCGTCAAAAACCCGCGCTTCTCTAGGATTAAAGAAATAAACAAATACCCTATCCAAATCAAGTCCTTGAGTAGAATTGATATTTACCCTGATTCTTTCATTCTCTTGTTGGGCCTCAGGTGCATTAAGCCGATGACACAAAATTGCATCCGCAGGTGGATGGTGAATGGTAAGGATATAATTAGGCTGCGTATGCTGGACATAATAAGGGGGTAATATTATAATGAAAATTATACAGTGATGATACCGCAAGATGCAAATGAGCGGCGTTCATTAAAATTAATCTACTCGAAATGGGATTGCTTCATGAAAAACAATAAAACGGCAACCATATTGCATTCCTTTATTCTTCAAAATCGCCGCAGATGAAGGTGGGGGCAGGGTGTTAAGAGTCGGGGAGTAGGCGAAGAGGGAAAAAGGAGGTTAGTAAGTTTGAGGGATAATATAAAGGTAATAAAATGAACACAGGTCGCAATTAGGTTACAAAGGGAGCTCGACGGGGCTTACAACAAGAAGAAAAGCCTAAAATGGGTGTCAAAACAAAGGTAGAAGATTGTTTAAGTAAACTTAATTTTGTTAAAGAGTGCATTCCCACGAATCCCCAAGCCCCAGTGTTTCACATAAAAGTTCAATCGGACGCCTAATTGGAATAAGAGTCAAACTTAGTCCATCTAACTTGAAATGTGAATCTCTCTGTTTAAAGGCTTTTTAATTTAATGAATCAATCCTTTACAATTAATCCGTCACGGATTCTTATTATTTTTTGGGCCCTTTTGGCCACTTCAAAGTCGTGGGTTACAACTACGATTGTTCTTCCGTCTTTATGTAATTCGTCAAAAATATTCAGAATTTCAGAAGCGGATACTGAATCAAGGTTTCCCGTTGGCTCATCAGCAAGGATTATTTTGGGATTATTAGCTAAGGCCCTCGCAATAGCAACCCTTTGCCTTTCGCCCCCTGAGAGTTCTGTGGGTTTGTGATTAATCCTGTGGCCTATACCTAATCTTTCTAACAATTTTATTGCTCTGACCCTTCTTTCGGCCGGTGGAACTTTTGCGTATATCATTGGAAGTTCGACATTCTCGACGGCAGTAAATCTGGGTAGTAAATTGAAGTTCTGAAATACAAATCCAACCTTTCTTTTTCTTATTTCAGCCAGTTTGTCCTCATCGAGGGTATGGACTGGAACACCTTCGAAATTATATATTCCCGAAGTAGGGGTATCAAGACATCCAATTATATGCATCAAAGTGGATTTACCAGAACCAGACGGCCCCATTATGGAAATATATTCCCCTTCCTTTATTTCCAAAGAAATACCCCGTAAAACTTCAACGGGCACTTCATCAAGAAAATAGGTTTTCTTAATGTCAATTAGCTCTATTAAAGGCTTCATGGTCTTCTCTCGAATCTTCTTCCAGGTTTTTTACCCTCAAAAGACTTTTTCCTTATTTCAAATTTAACTTTTTGGCCATCTTTTAAGGTCCGCAAAACAGTGTAAGGTCCCGTGGCAATGGTATCTCCTTCGGCAAGTCCTTCTACAATCTCCGCTTCGTTAGATGCTATTATTCCGATTTTAACAGGGGTTTTATAAACTTTTCCACCTCTTATTACGAAAAGATAATCTCCTCCGTTTTTTTCTTTCCCAAGAGCCTGAACAGGTACTTTAAGGACTGAATCCCTTCTGTTTGTAATTATTTCGCAGGTTGCAGTCATTCCAGGGTACAATATTCCAGTATCTACTATAGCAATTTCAACAGAATACTGGACTCCACTGGTTGCGGAAGATGCAGTGGTCCCTTGATAAGGAGCGGCGGATATTGCCCGCACAATTCCTTTGAAGTTTTTATCAGGGTAAGCAGTAACATTTATATTTACGGGTTGCCCCTCTCTCACTTTAACAATTTCTGACTCATCCACATAGGCATTGACCTTCATTTTTGAAAGTTCAGCAATCGTCATAATAACGGTTGCAGGATTGTTAACAGTTCCCATTACTACTATTTCACCAGCTTCTTTATTTAAGCTTACCACTTTTCCAGTAATTGGTGATGTAATAACTGTCTTACTTAGCTGATATTCAGCGTCTTTTAAAGAGTAATAGGTCGATTGATATTGGGCCTTCAAACTTTCAAGTTGAAGTCTGGAGTTTTCATAATCAGTTTCGGCTACAAGACCCTTATCATATAGACTCTTAATCCGTTCAAAATCCTTTTGGGCTTTGTCAAGTTTATTTTGTAAATCATTCAAACTCATTTTTAAACTGTTGACCTTTGCTTCATAAGACTGCCTATCAATAAGGCAAAGGGTATCCCCCTTTTTCACGTAATCGCCTAATTTAACATAGATCTTCTCAATCCTCCCCATTATATCGGACCCGATATCTACCTGTTTCTCTGCCTTAATTTCACCATCTGCCCGGACAACTTCCTGAATTCGTCCTCTTGTTACAATTTGAGCTTCAACAGTAGGTGTATTTTTGCCAGCTTTTATGATGTTAGCAGCAACTATAATTCCCAGCACAATGATTACTGCAGCGATAATAACTATTCTTTTTGTTTTCATTTACCAACCTCCATTCCTGTAAGATAAGATAAGTTTTCAATTGCTACTAAATAATTGTATTTTGCTTCTATAAGACCAACTTCACTTTGCAGATAACTTGTCTCTGCGTCCATTAATTGCAAAAGGGAAATTAAACCCTCTTTGTATTGTTCACTTGCAAGAAAATAGGCTGCCTTAGCCTGTTCAAGCCTTAATCTTGCAAGTTCAAAGGTTTTTGCGTTGTAAAGGAGGTCTTCGTAGGCACTCTTAACCTTTGCTGTTATGTCCAGTATCGTCTTTTTGTACCTATAAGTGTATGCCCTTTCAAGCTGTGACTTCTGAGCTACAGCAAAGGGATAATTCACAAGGTTTATATAGGCCTGTATTGTCCACTGTTCTTTTTCACTATAATCTTCGAGGCTTTTGGGCAAATCCTTACCGCTGTAATACCAGGTCTTTCCGAAGGAGATCTGTGGAACAAAGGAGAGTGTTGAATACAACAAATTAACTCGACTTGAATTCATAATTGCCGAAAGGGTTTTGACTGTGAGATTGTTTTTCAATGCATTCTCTATGTAAAATCCTCTCTCTCTAACCTGGAAGCTGTCCAGGGATGGTTCGTAATCCGCTAAAATAATAAAACCATCGTCCTTTAGACCGAGCAAAGATTTTAGCTGTTCGAGGCTTTTCTGATAGGCATTCTGTGCATTTAGAAGATTTATCTCAGCGTTTTTTATTTCTATTTCACCCTTAAGAGAGTCAGTTTTGGACACCATTCCCAGTTTATACCGTTCAACAATAAGTTCGTAATAAAGTTTGCTCCTCTCTAACGCCTTCTCATAAGCTTCTACAGTCTTTTTCAACTTTACTGTGTTTAAATACAAGGTTTTTAAATTCAGCAAGAACTGGAGCTTTGCATCTTCTTGAGACAAAATGCTATTTTTGAAATCGAGATAAGAGCCCGCCGCTCTAAAGAGGTTATTTGTGGCAAGTATGCTGGTACTTAAAGAAAGGGTAGACCCATATTGGGGGGACAGAATTGGAGCAGGGGGATTCTGGTAAGTAATTTCATTCTTGTTAATTGAGAACTCTGCACTTCCAATGGCACTGGTAATGTTAGCTGCAAAGCCGATGGCGGAAGCGTTCTTGTTAAACTTTATCTCTTTATATGTCGGTGAAAATTTTTCAGCAAGTTCTGAAAGATTTTCATACCTCACTACGATTGTATCCGACGTATTAATCAAAATAAAGAGAGAAAATAAGAAGAGCATCATCTTAACCTCCTTATCATCATTAGCGGATGTACTACGAAAATGTATGCGAGCCAGAGAATACCTACTAACGCTATAGCATTCTCTCTTTTCATTTTTGCATACTTTTCTAGACCAATGACAGCCACTACAAGGGACCAGATCGTGAAGAGGTCAACTTGACTGGCAACGGTTGCTATATAACTTGTCTTATCAGAGAAAAATATGCCCAAATCAGTTCTTACAAAAGGATTTCTTGTTAGAATCGCAACAGGGAGTTTTATGATAGCAGAAAGGGAAGATATGTAACGGGAGAAAGAGAAAATTGTAAAGGCTTTAAAGTATGGCAATTCCCCTTCAAGAATGGGAGCAGCAATGTTGTAAATCAGCGCAAGCAATGCAATTTTTATTGGATAAACAATAAGAATTGAGGCTGATCCAATGACGACACGTCTCGGGGAATACAATATCTTAAGTGTCCGCGACTGTTGCTCCTCCGGAAGCTCTGCAATGCGTTCTAAAGCGGTTGAGAGAATTTCCTGTTTTAGAAATATTTGTATTGCGATGAAAAACAGAATGCTAATAAGCAAGCCGACAATGAGCGGAGTCCAGGGCTTTTGCTCCTCTTCAAAAACCTTTTCAGGTGCATATATTACCCATAGTAGATTCTTCATAATTCCACCCTTTTTACTCGTACCTTAAAGCCTCAACAGGATTGAGTTTTGAGGCTTTTCTCGCAGGATAAATACCAAAAAATAAACCAACAGCTGATGAAAAACCTAACCCCACAATTACACTCCATAGGGGGATAGAAGCGGGTAGAGGAGTAAGTAAGGAAACCACCTTACCAAAAATGAACCCAAGTACAACGCCAATAAGCCCCCCTATGGTGGTTAATAAAATAGCCTCTATGAGAAACAGGAGCATTATGTCTTTAGGTGTTGCGCCAACAGCCTTCCTCACCCCGATTTCTCTTGTCCTCTCTGTTACCGAAACGAGCATAATATTCATAATTCCAATACCACCTACAATCAGAGCCATTGAAGCAATTGCAACCATTGCAATAAATATTCCACCTGTTATCTGCTTATAGGCTGAAATCAGCATCTCTGAAGTGTTAAGGAAGAAGTTATTGTCCTCCGTAAACCTTATGCCTCTTCTTGCCCTCATAAGACTTTCAATGGCGCTCATCCCTTTTTCAAGGGGCACTCCATCCCTTATTTTGGCAACGATTTGAAGACTTCGGAATATTCTGTAAGGACCAAATCTACCACGCACTGGAAAATATTTTAGTGCTGTTGTGATAGGTATTAATAAAACATTATCCATATTTTGTCCAAGGAGTTGTCCCTTTGGTTTTAAAACACCTATGACGGTGAACTTATATCGATCAATCCAGATTTCCTTGCCGACGGGATCCTCATCGGGAAAGAGCCTTTGCTTAATAAAATCGCCAATGATCACATTGTTAGTTTTATAGAGCACGTCATTCTCAATGAATGGCCTTCCTGAGGCTAATTCGTAACCTGTAATAGCTAAGTAATCTGGCTCCACTCCGGATGGGTCTGCATCAACTGTTCTTTCCCTATACCTTGCAGTGACACCCCTTACAGGCTGAACAGCAGAGACGAGTTCGACCTCATCTAAACTCCTTATGGCTTTAGCATCCTCAATGGTTAAATCTGGTGTATTCATAAGCTTTCTTAACTCTTCCGGGGTTAATCTACCAGTAAGAATCCATTTGTATTTCTGAACATACACCGTTGAAGTTCCCAAACCTCCAAGCACTTTATAGACATACTTGTTAATACCATCGATTACTGAAACCATAGCGATAACCGTTGAGACACCCACAATAATTCCTAACGTCGTGAGAAGGGAACGGAGTTTATTGCTATTAAAAGTTAACCACGCCGATTTCAACAATTCAAGAAACCCATTCATAAAACCTCCATACTGTTAGACGAAATTATACAACAAATTGTTCGCATCTATAACAATTTTGATTTAAAATATAGTTATGGACATTAGAATTCTTGCAACGGAGAGTTTCGGTGTTAGATCGTTCTGCACCTTCGTGAAGACAAAGGACGTTAAGATCATAATAGACCCCGGTTGTGCATTGGGGCCAGATAGATTCAATTTGCCGCCTCATAGACTTGAGGTCGAATCCCTCTGGGAATGTTGGCAAAAAATAAATGAACACTTAAGAGAATCAGATATCGCCATCATAACTCACTACCATTACGATCATCACCACTACCGTAATGCTTATCTTTATGAAGACAAGATTCTCCTTGTGAAGGATTTTTCAAATATAAACACAATGCAGAGGCGGAGGGCTGAAAAGTTCATAAAGGAATTAAAAAGTCCAAAATCAATAATCCCTGCTGACGGTAAAAGCTTCCGGTTTGGAGAGACTGAAATTCAATTTACCCCTGCCTTGTCTCATGGTTATGGGAGAGAGGATATAAAGGTCATTGGTGTTTACATTAAAGAAGACGACGAAAGCGTATTTCACACATCCGACATTTCCGGTGTAATAGAGGATTCGTTATTTGGCTTTTTGAAGAGAAGGCAGATTTCAACCCTTATTTTCGATGGATTTCCACTGTATTTAAAAGGTTCTGTTTTAAAGAACAAATGGTTTGTTGAATCTTTAAAGAGACTTGAGTACCTTATTGACATATGCAGAATAAAAAATTTAATTATTGATCATCATTCATCCCGGATTTCAGACTGGAAAAAGTTTTACGAAAGAATTTTGAAACATCGAGGACTTTCCTTTGCGGGAACTGCTGCGGAGTTCCATAGAACTGAACCAAAATATTTAGAGTCAATGAGAAGGGCTCTTTTTTCCAAAGAGTAGATTTTTCCAGCTATTGATGAAAATCTTTATCTGTTCTTTAAGCCGAGACCACTTTAAAACAATGACTACTAATGTCCATATAAGAACCCGAATAAACCAGCCTCTGTCTATTATGTAAAGGGCTCTAAAACCCAGAAGGATGTATAGGAAATGAAAAGCCTGGTTAACTTCCAGGTTTTTGGTAAGGAAAACCGCTAAGAAATTGATCACAAGAATAATGAAGAATAACCTGAAGGAGTATAGCCCTAATGAAGTACTATACAAAAGGGTAGTTACATAAAAAGCACTATCCACCCATCCGTCCCACTTACCAAGATAACCAAGCCTTTTACTCTTACGGGCAAAAAATCCATCAAGGATATCCGTTAACCAAGACCCAAAAACAAAAAACATAAAGGTATCAAGAGATGACTCCCCTTCGGGAATGAGTGACAGCATAAGGAAAACAAATATCAGCCTTAAGAATGTGAGGAAATCGGCAACTTTATAACCGAACTCGTATAAAAAATTCACTTTATTAGTTATTATACTCCTGAGCAGCGAAATTGCCAAATAGCTCTATGAGCTCAACTAATTTTCCACTTTTCTTAGCGACACTTAACACAACTAAATTGTATAGTAGTTTTATTATCCGCAGCAAAACTTTTAAAATTAACACACTTGAGTTAAGGTTGAATATGAAAATTGAATTCGGTGTCAGGACTTTAATAATGGGCATTTTGAATGTAACGCCTGACTCCTTTTACGACGGAGGAAGGTATAACCTCACTGAATTAGCGGTAAAGAGAGCAGAGGAGATACTAAAAGAAGGAGCAGACATAATCGACATAGGAGGCGAATCGACACGGCCCGGCGCTGATCCTGTAACTTTACAGGAAGAACTGGATAGGATAATCCCTGTAATCGAGAAGTTAAAAGGATTTCCAATTCCTATATCCATTGACACCTATAAATCCGAGGTTGCAGAGGAAGCATGTAAACAAGGTGTCTCCATTATCAATGACATTTCGGGGCTAACTGCCGATGAAAAAATGGTTGCGGTTGCAAGGAAATACGGCGCTTATGTGATCATCATGCACATCAAAGGCACTCCCAAAAATATGCAGTTAAATCCCACTTATTCAAATGTAGTTGGAGAAATAAGGGAGTTCCTTATTAAGCAATCGAATTACGCTTTATCTAAAGGCATCCCAAGGGATAAAATAATCATTGACCCTGGTATTGGTTTTGGGAAAACTTTAGAACACAATCTGGAAATCCTAAAAAATATCGACGAGTTCAAAAAAATCGGATTCCCACTACTCGTAGGACATTCGAGAAAGTCGATGATTGGGATGTTATTAGGCAATATTCCGCCTGAGGAGCGTCTTTACGGTACTCTTGGCGTGAGCGCCTATCTTATAATGCGAGGTGTTGATATCATTAGGGTCCATGATGTTAAACCTCATGTGGAATTAAGGAGAGTCATTGAAGCATTAAAATGTTGAAATACCTTTACGCGTTGCTATTTTCAGTTATCATTGTAAACAGCTGCGCCCGACAAAAAGATAATGACTATCAAAAAGCCCTTTTAAGGGTCAAAGACTTTTTAGCCTTTTATGATTCTTTAACTAAAAATTCAGCATCTATACACCAGCTGCAATACATTAATGCCCAGGCTGAGGAATCGGTAAAAACAAGAATTATCCCTCACCTGGACTCCATTAGCACAAAGTTAAAGGAGACTAAAAGAGAGAATATTCAGATTTTAAAAGCCTATTTAGAACTTTATTTCAAGGAATCAAAGAGTGCAGAGGAGTACAATAAATTGAAAGCGTTGGAAAAGGATGTTGAAAAGATCTTAAAGGAGGCGCGGAGAAATGAACGTGATTTCAAGAGATGAGGCGATAAAGTGGATCGAGGAATACATAAGTAAGAAAAATCTTATTAAACATATGCTCGCTACAGGGGCTTGCATGAAAGCCCTTGCAAGAAAATTCAACGAAGATGAAAATCTCTGGGAACTTGCCGGCCTTTTACACGACATTGATTATGAAAAAACCGTTGACAATCCGGAGCGCCATGGTTACATTAGCTTAGAAATTTTAAAAGACAAAGGACTTGATAACCAGATTATCTTTGATGCCATTTTGGCCCATTGCAATAAAAAGCCTTTAGAAAAGAATATTGAGAAAGCCATATACGCTGTTGATCCCACAACAGGATTTATCGTAGCATGCGCTCTAATGCATCCTTCAAAATCACTGGATGGTCTCGATTTAAATTTTATGATAAAGAGATTCAAAGAAAAAAGATTTGCAGCGGGTGCTTCCCGCGAGCAAATGAAAAGCATTGAATCCCTTGGAATCTCCCTTGAAGAATTTTTAGAAATTTGCCTTGAAGCAATGCGATCAATCAAAGACGAGCTAGAGCTTTAATGATATACATAGTAGGTCTAATATTTATTCTCTACAGTGAAAGTTTTAAGAACAGCCTTCTCTCTTTTAGAAATCTGGATTTTGGAAAGGGCGATAGCCTTTTAAATGTTGCCTTTTTTGAATCGGACAGTCTTTTAAAAAATGACATCCTCTTTATAAAGGAAATTCTGACGAGGTATAGAAGCTCCGATGAGGTAAAAAGACTTGCAGAATACTACTTGAGATTTTATTTTGCATACACTATTAAAAGCCAGCCGCCTGAAAAGTCAGAAGGAAATACAAGTGATTTTCTAAATTATTTGAAGCTTCTTGATAACCTGTCTCAAAAAGATGTAAGTTTCCAAACTTGTAAAAAACTTCTCGACACCGTGAGTGACACCTTTTTATTGTTCCACGGGGCCTTCCTGATGACCAAAAGATTTAAGAGTTCCAACAAGGATGAATGCATAAATCTATTAAACGAACTAATAAAAAATTACCCTCAAACTCCTTACAGCGAAATCGTCTCAGGATATCTGAGGGTAATCAAAAGTGATTAATTGCTTGTTATAGTTGTGATATCCTTGTTGAAAGACTCAGCAAAGGTATATGTCACAAAGTGAACAAGCGCCTCCTTTAAGAACACAATAAAAAGCTTAGAATGGATCAATTATACAAACTAATGCAATTAAAGAGAGAATAATAGAAGCTTCGGAGGTAAACCTTTATGGCTCAAACTCTTCTCAAAATAAAGTCTTGAAAGGCGCCAACCTTGATAAACTTTGCTTTCTCGAAGACTTGCTTCTTTTTTTTATTTTTTGCAAATTTTACAGTGATAAATCTCCAACTTTAGCAAAATCAAACTCTTAGCAATACTATAAATGCCGCAGAATTAGATTCCTCAAGTTTTCAGCTCTTTTTCACGTTACTCGTCAATTCAGATACGAGCCAGGCAAGAAATAGCGTTACGAAAAAGATGGGTACGAGATTGTAAATCTTAATGTAATTAGTAAGCTTAAATACACTCCACAGATAGGTCAAAAGCGAGCCAGAAACTAAGGAGGTGACCACGCCCCATTTATTAAACTTCTTGTAATGCAGTGCCAGTAAGATGGCTGACCCAAAGGAAGCACCAAGGGCACACCAGGCATAATCGAGTACGTATCGGTAGATAAATTGGACCTTTAGAAGAGCTAAAACAATTGCTATAACTGCAATTGTAGCAATTATAATTCGGATAATTAGGACCATCCTTTTGTCTTCCAGTTTAATTCCGCGTTTCTCCAGAAATTTTTTCAAAAGGTCGTTAACCAAGGCTGTTGCACTGTACATTAACTGGGAATCTGCAGTGGACATAATGGCGGCAGTAATCGCAGAAAGGGCTATACCAGCTATTAAAGGATGTGTATATATTCTTACGAAAGTAGGCATTGCTTGTTCGGGATCACTTAAATTCGGAATTAAGGCCCTTGCGATGATACCAATTATAACAGATCCAAAAAAGGTTATTATCCCCCAGGTGAAAGCTATCAGAGCGGCCTTTTTAGCCTCTTTCACATTTTTCACAGTGATAAATCTTACAACGTAATGCGGCATTCCTATATACCCTAAGGAAATGCCGAGTTCACCGATAATAAATCCCAAAGCAAAGTGTCCTGTATTATCTATCCAGGGATTACCAAGCCCTGTGCCATAAAGTTTTGAAGCAAGCCCCGAAAAGCCGCCTGCTTTAATAAAGCCCCATATCGGAAGAATTATAAACAAGGCAGTCATTAAAAGGCCTTGTAGCAAATCTGTCCAGCATACTGATGCATACCCACCCATAAGAACATAAGCACCAACGATGATTCCTCCTATAAGTACACCCACTTTATAAGAGGATATCCCCATGCTATCCATAGTTTTTCCCGAACCCACAAACTGAGCTATCACATATGAGGTAAAAAAGATGATTATGATCACCGAGGCAATTCCTCTTATCAAAAAAGTATTATCACCAACTTTATCAGCAAGGAAGTCAGAAACGGTATAAGAACCCAGTTCACCAGATTCTTTGCGCAATTTCTTGACAACCAGGACGGCGCTCAGAAAATAGCCGAGAAGGCAACCAAGAGCAGACCAGAGGGCTTTCATCCCGTGAATATAACCATAACCTGAGAGGCCAAGCATTACCCATGCACTTTCAGCGGAAGCCGAGGCAGAAATCGCGGTCACGAGAGCACCTAAGCCTTTACCCGCTGCAATGAAATCTTCAAATTTTTTCGAATACTTGAGATCTGCAATGTATCCTATGACAAGGAGAACAACAAGGTAGATAATAAAAACTATTAAAACTACGAGGCTATTCATTGGTATCCTCCTTAAGGTAGGATATTAGAATGATCGCCCACATGAGCAAAGAGGGAAGTAAAAACACGAGCACAAAGTTAATGATGTGTTTTGAAACCATAAAATCCTACTTTTTTAGCCAAACTTTAAGGGCCTACCGAATAGGAAACCCTGCATAAATTCGATTCCAAGTTTCAAAGCAAATTCATAGTCTTTGTTATTTTCCACGCCTTCTACGATTAACTTAGAGTTTATCTTTTTTGAAAAATCAAAAATTGTCTTCAAAAGTTCCTGTTTCACCGGATCTTTATGTATGTTTTTAAATAAAACTCTGTCATATTTGATATAATGTGGATTCAGGGAAGCCACCCTTTCAAGGGTAGAATATCCTGTACCAACATCATCTACAGCGATCTCAAAGCCCAGTTGTTTTACTACCCTCTTAAGGATATCAAAATAAGCCTCGTTCTCTTCTGAGCTGTATGATAAGAATTTTTCTGTCAACTCTATGACTACAAAGTTTGGAGAAATTTTGTAATTATTAATCTTATCCAAAAATTCATCTGACAGAAGCACCGTAAAAGATGGTGGTGAAAGATTAATAAAGAGCCTTTTATTATCCAACTTCTTACTTTTCTTGGCAAAATTAAAAAACATATCGATGGCATTTAAAGCACAAACCTTTTCCAGATCTTTTAATAAGTTAAGGCTTTCTGCCAAAGCAAAAAGTGCTTCCGGTTCATTGTATCCCGAACCCAGAGACCCCCTCGCAAGGGCTTCAAAGCCAAATATCAGTTTTTCCTTAACATTTACAATAGGTTGGAAAACAAAACTAATGTCCCTTTGCTCAATCATCCTAACAAGAGCAGACCTCTTGTCGTAATCTTCTCTTTCCAAAATTTTTCTAGCCTCATATTTTAATTTATCTATTTCTCTTGCAATTTGCCTTTCACTCCTTATAGTTGGTGCAGATTCTATTATCCTTTCAATGACCAAAACAATGGGATTTGGAGCATTTAGTTTTTCCCTCCTGATGTAATTATTAAGCCTCTGTTGCAACTCCTCTCTTATTATTTCTCTGTTCCTCTCTAAAAACTCTTTATCAATCCTTATTAGACCTTTTGTATCGTAAACAAGGAGTACGAGGGCTTCACCTCCCGGTGATAGAGAGGCTAGGATGTACTCTTCGATTCCAATTTTGCTTAAAAGAAGCCTTAATTTAGAAGCAGCTTCATAAAGAAGTTGATCGAGATGCTGAAAGGTTAATATCTTCTCCAGTTCTTCCCCATTTAGTATGGTGATGTAATAAAAGGCTACAGGAAGCCTTCGATCCAAAATTTTTGATATATCTTTGTAAAAAAGATCAATCAATGGCAAACCATTCACATGATCATAGAGGGCACTTTTTAGCTTCAAATATTCTACGTTCAGATCCACATTTAACTTAGGGTTCATTTTGCCCTTTCTTTCAGAATTTCCTCAACTCTGTTTATGAGCTCATTCGGCAAAAAAGGCTTTACAATGTAGTCCTTGACGCCTTCTTTCAAGCCAATGAGCTGATCTTCTGCATCAGCCCTTGCGGTTACAATTATAACTGGGATCTCTCGGTATTTTTCGCTACCTCTTATCATCCAAAGAAAATCCCATCCATCAATTTGGGGCATCATAATGTCAAGTATTATAAGGTCAATTTTTACCTTCTCGAGAATAGAAACCGCCTCTTTTACATTTTTAGCAGTGTATACATCGTATTTGCTTTTTAGGATATCTTTAATCAATTCAAGAATGTCGGGTTCGTCATCAACCACCAGAATCTTCTTCATCACAGGCCTCCGTTAATGGTAAATAGACCTCAAATTTGACGCCATTCTCGCTATTTAAAGCTCTAACAAATCCTTTGTGGAGTTCAACGGCTCTTTTTACAATGTATAGTCCAAGTCCAACGCCACTTTTTTCCTTTTTAGTCCCGTGATTTACCTGGTAGAAGGGCTCAAATATTTTATTTAAGTCCGATTCCGGAATCTTAGGGCTTGTGTTAAATAAACTTATTTTGAAGTAACCTTTATCTCCAATCTTTTCAGAGTTGGTTTTAACTTCTATTAGACCGCCATCAGGCGTAAATTTTATGGCATTAGAGATCAAATTTTCGATGATTGAACGAAACTGATCATAATCAGCACAAACTTCCTTAGCTTCAAATTCATTAATTAACCTCAGGTTTTTTTTCCTGATCTCATTATGAAAGTTTTCTTTCACTTCTGCAAACACTTTTTCTACATCGATTCTTGAGAGGCTAATCTTTATATTTTCGATTGCCATTTTAGAACTATATAGCAGTTTTTTTGTCTCCTCTTCGAGTCTATTTAAATTTCTGGATATAATCTTAAGAGCCCTCAATTGCTCTTCGGACAAAGGTCCCATATTTCCAGAAAGCAAAAGTTCTACATAACCCTTACTCGCTGTGAGAGGAGTCCTTAGTTCATGTGAAATATTTGCTAATATTTCATCGCGAGCCCTATCCCTCGCCTCGAGCTCTTCAACCATCGCTTTTAAATTATAAATATAGGTGTTAATCGATTCAAGCATGGAATTCATCGTATCGGAAAGGTACATGATTTCATCGCCTGAATTTATAAAAGCTCTGACCGAATAATTACCGCTTTGCACAGACTCGGCGATTTGTTTTAATTTCTCAATGTTATTTACAAACCGCCCCATCAAGAGATTATCGATAAGTAGAGTGATCAAGAACAATATAGAGTAGATAAACAATCCAAAAATGGCAATGAATCTTCTAAATTGAAATTCCTTTTCCCGCGAAAAAATATATAGGATGCTATGGATATTTCGCCCGGTTTCGTTAAGAACAGGAACGAGAACATAATATTCTTTGTCCAGTTTGTCTTTGATTTCATAGCTTTTAATAAGGCGCGGTGATAGGGGCAAGTCTTCATTTTCCCTCTCCTTGGAAAACAATTGGGTGGTTGAGAAGACCATATTTCCAAGTGAATCAAAAATCACGATTTTAGATAAATCCGGTATAGAATTTAAAACGAGGTTGATTTTTTCAGCAAATCGTAAGGGATTTGTAGAATAATAATCAAGATAAGTTTCGGAAACCTCTTTAAAGGTTAACTTCACAAAGGAAAGGGCATTTCTTTTCATATTTTGACTAAAAAATCTACTTGCCAATAGGAACAAAATCGAAATCAGGAGGGCATAGAGAACAGAAAAGGTTATACCAAAGGATGAAAGCAATTTTACCCTTATGGAACGGTATTTCATTTCCGTTTTATTCTACTAAGATATATTCGGCCGTCTATCGATGGTGTCCATTCAATATCTCTTTTCGTTCCAAAGTAAGTGCGCTCGAACGTTATTGGGCAGAAGGGCATATCTCTCATTATGATGCCCACAGCCTCACTCACCATTTGAACCCTGACTCTGGAATCTGCTGTTCTCATAGCCATCTCGACCAAAGAATCAACAACACTATTAGCATAGGAAGATCTGTTAGAGATTCCAAAGGATGTTGCCTCCTTCGGACTGTGATAGTAGTTCAGCAAGTGTGAAAATCCTATACGGCTCTCAAAAACTACAGCAGCAAGGTAAAATTGAAATTTTTTAGCCTTTACCTTCTCCCAGAATTCAGGAGAGGGGAGGGGATTACCTCTAACATTCAACCCCGCCTCTTGCAGTTGAATTACAATCCTATCCCCCAAAGGTTTAACTGCAAGTCCATAATATAGAAGGTAAGGGGTTTGATTATTGTACTTCTGAAAGATTTTTCTTGCTTTAACTGTATCGTATTCCAAAGGGGGAAGATTCCTTATATATTCTACTATACTTGGCGGAAATATCTGATTTGCTGATGAAGCAAGGTTTTTATAGTAATCATTGATGAGCTCTTCCCTGTTTATGGCCATTGAAACCGCGTGGCGAAATTCGAGTTGATCAAAGGGATACGTTTTAAGATTAAAAGTAATACCCCTTACTGAAGATTCGGGTGTATAAACGAGTTTCCCATATTTTGTAATAGTGTCTGAAAGTTGTAAAGGGACATAATCAATAATATCGACTTCCCCAGTGATGAATTTTCTAATGCGCTCTTCCAGGTTTTCAACAAAAATAAATTTTGCTTCATCAATATAATGTCTTTCACCCCAATATTTTTCCCATCTTTTTACAGTAACAAAATTTTCACCTGACGCAATAACTCTGTAAGGTCCTGTCCCACAAGGAAGACCAGTATCAGGGTTAAATCCCTGGGGAATTATGAAATAACTTATTAAATCTACAAGGAGATACTCATATGGAAACTTCGTTTTAAAAACCACAACAGAATCGTTCGAAGCGTAAATAGTATCAACGAAGACTTCAATTCCTCTAAAGTCTGATTTATCAAGTAGCCTCGGATAATAGAAGGAGTAAGCAACATCGTAAGCTGTAAGGGGTTTCCCATTGTGAAATTTAACCCCTTTTCTGATATAAAACAGCCATGTGGTCTCGTCTTTTCTTTCCCAAAATTTTGCAAGAAGCGGGCGTATATTGTAGGCTTCATCTTCCGTCACAAGTGGTTCATAAATATTGCTAAGTATCGTTAGACTCGCCAATTCTTTATATCTAAGGGGGTTTAAACTGCGAGGCGTGGATGCAAGTGCAATTACTATTTTTTTCTGGGGAGCCTGACAACTAATTAAAATCATAACTATTAATGGCACCAACATTTTCATCTTATTCATAGTCTAAATTTTAACTCCATACTTGTCGAGCTTCAACTTTTTCATAGAGTGCATTTTTATACTAAAAAAAACCGTAAATTGCAATTTTTTCGAATCTTCAATATAATTTAGTCTGTAAAAAGGAGTGTGGTATGCGAGTTTTGTTTGCTTCATCGGAAATTGACCCATTGGCAAAAACTGGTGGACTGGCTGACGTTGCATCTTCTTTACCAAAGGCTTTGAAAAAAGCGGGAATCGAAATATTTTTGATAATGCCCTACTACAAAAAATTTGTCGCTAAAAGCGGTGCATCTGTCAACCCAACTGATTACTCAATTACCGCGAATATTGAAAATGAAAAAGTGATTTCGAGAATTTATAAGACAGTATTACATGGTGTAGAGGTTTTTTTAATTGAAAAGGACGATCTATACGATCGAGAACAGTTGTACGGAACGCCGGAGGGTGATTACCCCGACAACTGGAAAAGGTTTGGTTATTTCGCTTACGCCATTTTAGAACTCGCAAAATTGCTCGGGAATATAGATATAATTCACATCAATGACTGGCAAACTGGACTTGTACCTCTTCTGAAATTAAGGAAATATCCCGAATTGATGCAAACCAAAACCATAATAACCATCCATAACTTAGCCTACCAGGGGCTTTTCGAAAAAGATATACTTCCGAAGCTCGGGATCGGCATAGAAGATTTTACCATGGAAGGTCTTGAGTACTACGGCAAAGTGAACTTCTTGAAGGCCGGGATTATTTATTCTGATTTTATTACTACGGTAAGCCCAACTTACGCTGAGGAAATCCAAACTCCAGAGTTCGGCTATGGTCTTGATGGAGTTCTGAGAAAAAGAAAAGACTACCTCAAGGGCATATTGAATGGGATCGATTACGAGGTATGGAATCCATCTACTGACAAAGAGTTATACGTGAACTTTAGCGAAGACAATGTAATTGAAGGCAAAAAAGCAAACAAGAATAGGCTTTTAGATGAAATAGGGCTTGTGGGTGAAGAGAAGCCACTTTTCGGAATTGTATCGCGACTTGCCGAACAAAAAGGCTTTGATCTTTTCCCAACGATTATCGAAGAAATAGCCAGAAGAAACATAAATTTAGTTGTCCTTGGTGCGGGCGACAAAGTTTATCAGGACATGTTCATCAACATAGCTAAAAGATACAAGAATATTTACGTGAAAATTGGCTTTGACCCCATACTGGCTAAAAGGATTTATGCTTCGTCAGATTTCTTCCTTATGCCATCGAAATATGAGCCTTGCGGCCTTGGACAACTGATTGCTATGAGATATGGAACTATTCCCGTTGTTAGAGAAACAGGCGGTCTGAAAGACACAGTAAAAGATATTAATGAAGGTGGATACGGAATTGTATTCAAGGAATACGAGCCTACTGAATTACTTAACTCGATAGATAGAGCAATCGCTTTTTATTCTGATAAATCCGCCTTCATTAAGGCTGTAAATTATGTTTCGAGACTTGATTTTTCCTGGGAGAGTTCAGCAAAGGAATACATAAAATTATACGAGAAAGTGAGAAATGGTTAAATATATCTTTGTAACTGGTGGAGTTGTTTCCGGGCTGGGGAAGGGTATCACAACAGCATCAATAGGGATGCTACTTAAGGCGAGGGGATTTAAGATTCAGCCCTTAAAATTTGACCCTTACCTTAACGTGGACCCCGGGACTATGAGCCCTTTCCAGCATGGTGAAGTATTTGTAACGGATGACGGGGCAGAAACCGACCTGGACCTGGGCCATTACGAAAGATTCCTCGACGAAAACCTAACAAGAGAAAATAACGTCACAGCAGGTCAGCTATATTATTCAATAATAGAAAACGAGAGGGAAGGTAAATACCTTGGTGGTACCGTTCAAGTTGTTCCCCACTTAACAGACGAAATCAAAAAAAGAATTAAGAAATTGGCAAAAGAAAATGTAGATATCGTCATCGTCGAAATTGGAGGAACCGTTGGAGATATTGAAAGCCTTCCATTCCTTGAAGCCATAAGGCAAATGAGATTGGAAGAAGGACCTTACAACACCCTCTTTATCCATGTAACTCTCGTTCCCTTCCTAAAATCGTCAGAGGAGCTTAAAACCAAGCCCACTCAGCATAGCGTCCAAAAGTTAAGAGAAATAGGAATTCAGCCCGACATAATCATTTGCCGAACAGAAAAGCCTTTAAGAGAAGATGTGATAAAGAAGATCGCTCTTTTTTCTAATGTTCCAGAGAAAGATGTAATTGAAGCCAGAGACACCAACATAATCTACGAAGTCCCGATCATGTTGTACAATCAGAACCTGGATGTGGAAATCATGTCCAAGCTCCACTTGCAGGGCAAGGAACCTGACTTGAGAGAGTGGATCGATTTTATAAAAAGGTTCGATAACCCAACAGAAGAAGTTACTCTGGCTTTCATTGGTAAATACGTTAAGCTAAAGGACGCATACAAGTCAATTATCGAAGCTTTGAACCATGCATCGTCTCACTCAAGGACACGGATAAAAATAAACTTTATTGAATCGGAAGACCTTGAGAGGGGCAGCGCTGACGTAATATTTTCGGGTGTAAACGGTATACTTGTAGGGCCTGGCTTTGGAGAAAGGGGCATTGAAGGCAAGATCATAGCTGCAAAATATGCACGCGAGCGAAAGATTCCCTACTTCGGAATCTGTCTCGGCATGCAAATCGCAGTTATAGAATTTGCTCGCAATGTATTGAACCTTAAAAAGGCACATTCAACGGAATTTGATCCAAACACCCCACATCCGGTGATTACCATACTACCAGAAAAGAGCAACGTTACCGCAATTGGGGGAACATTGAGAAGAGGGGCATACCCCTGTATAATCAAGGAGAACACCCTTACTTTCAAAATTTACAATGCTCGAGAAATCTATGAAAGACACAGGCATAGATACGAATTTAATCCTGAGTACTTGGACCTTTTTGAAAAAAATGGTTTTGTTCCAGCGGGAATATCCCCTGATGGAAGATTAGTGGAAATTTTTGAATATAAAGAGCATCCATTTTTCATCGGGGTCCAGTTCCATCCAGAGTTTAAGTCGAGGCCTTTAAGACCCCATCCTTTATTTTTAAGTTTTGTTGAAGCGATGAAAAAACATAAAGGAGGTCTATTATGAGACCATGGGCTTTAATACTCGGTGCCTCCAGTGGATTTGGCAAGGCAACCGCCCTCGAGTTTTCAAAAAATAATGTAAATATCATAGGAATTCACCTCGATCGAAAGCAAACGATGAAGGATGTTGAAGAACTCATTTCTAATATTCAAAAAAATGGTGTAATGGCCAGATTCTACAACATAAATGCAGCTGACCATGACTCAATGAACAAAGTATTAGATGATGTAAAGAGCTTCTTTGAGAGTGAGCAAAAAGGCGATTATATTAAGGTCTTATTACATTCCCTTGCTTTTGGTACTTTAAAAAAGTTTATCTCTGAAGATGAGAATGAAATGATAAATAAAAATCAGCTAGAAATGACCCTTGATGTGATGGCCAACACCCTCGTCTATTGGGTACAAGGATGTTTCAAAAGAAAACTTTTCGGAAATAACGCAAGAATATTTGCTATGACCAGTTCAGGAGACCAAAGAGTTATGCCTTATTATGGGGCAGTCTCAGCAGCAAAGGCGGCTATCGAATCCTATATAAGGCAGTTAGCCCTTGAACTTGCCCCGTACGGAATTACTGCAAACGCAATTAAAGCAGGAGTTACAGATACTCCAGCCCTGAGAAAAATCCCTGGGCACGAGGAATTAATCGAGCTAGCCCTTAGAAGGAATCCCCACAAGAGATTAACAACTCCTGAAGATGTAGCAAAGGCAATAGTTGCCCTCAGTAATAATGACCTCTATTGGATGACTGGTAACGTTATAAACGTAGATGGAGGAGAGGATATTACGGGTTGAATGCATTCCTCCTCTTATTCATTCTTGAACAGAGCTGTGAGGTGAAAAAAGTAACAATTAGATTTGATGTTGAAGTGCCTTCCTATACACCGGTAAATTCAAGGATTTATATCGCAGGAACTTTTAATGGATGGAATCCCGGCGACCCCAACTACCTTTTAGAAAAAGAAGATACAAACAGATACACAATTACGCTAGAATTTCAAGAAGGATCACAAATTGAATACAAGTTTACAAGGGGATCCTGGGATTACGTTGAAAAGGGGGAAAGAGGCGAGGAAATTCCCAATAGAGCACTTAAAATTACAAAAGACACGGTAATTTATATTAGAATATACAATTGGCGCGATTTTGTTGAAAATGTTAAAAGTAAAAAGCACACTGTAATTGGCAATGTAAAAACTTTCACCCTGTCGTCCAAATATTTGAAGTATTATAATCCCAGAACGATATGGATTTATCTTCCACCTGACTACGATTCCACTAATAAAAAATATCCTGTTCTTTACATGCATGATGGGCAGAACCTTTTTGACGAAGCAGAATCCTTTGCAGGAGAATGGAATGTGGACGAAACACTCGAAGCGATGTATAAAGAAAGTAATTTCAGCATAATAGTAGTAGGCATTGAAAATGCCAGAGAACACCGAATGGATGAATATACCCCATTTTTAAACAAGGAATATAAGAGGGGAGGTGAGGCGGATTCTTATCTTAAATTCCTCGTTGAAGAATTGAAACCTTATATTGATTCTACTTATAGAACATTAAAAAATAATATCGCTTTACTGGGCTCTTCCTTAGGAGGACTTGTATCAATTTACGCAGGATTCAAATACCCTGAAATTTTTAAAAAAGTGGGGTCGATGAGTGGGGCCTTCTGGTTTAATCCAGAAATTGTCGATTTTATAAAAAGAGCAAAACAATCTCCAGAGAAAATTTATTTGGACTACGGAGAACGGGAAAGCGAGGATCCACAAAAATACATTGGAGAAAATGAGAGAGTAGTAAAGGCGATTATGGAAAAGAAACGGCATAAAAAACCACAATTTTTAGTAATTGTGGACAAGGAAGGTATTCATCACGAATCCTCCTGGAGCAAAAGATTTAAGAAAGCCGTCGAATTTTTATTCAAAAATTGAATTTTGAAAAGCCTTATTTGATAGTAAGGCCAAAATCCTTTAAAATTCTATAACTATGAGATGGAGTAGAGCGTTAATACCAACATTGAAAGAAAATCCGAGGGAAGCGGAGACTCCTTCACACAGGCTTCTTTTAAGGGGAGGTTTTATTACCCAGCATCAATCAGGAGTTTATACATTCCTTCCTCTCGGTTGGAAAGTAATGTTAAAAATCCAGAATATTATTAGAGAAGAAATGGATGCTATCGGAGCTCAGGAGTTATTGATGCCGGCTCTCACTACGGGCGATGTTTGGAAACAATCTGGTAGATGGGAAAGTTTTGGGAAAGATATGTTCAAATTGAAAGACCGGAAAGGTAAGGATATAGCCCTCGCACCAACTCACGAAGAAATTATCAGTCTATTGGCAAAGGACTATATCAAGTCTTATAGGGATTTACCACAAATCTGGTATCAATTGCAAACCAAATTCAGAGATGAACCTCGCCCTCGTGGAGGGATTCTAAGGGTCAGAGAATTCATAATGAAAGATTCTTATAGCTTTGATAGAGATTGGGAGGGGTTGGAAGTTAACTACCAAAAGCATAAAGAAGCCTATACTAAAATTTTCCAGAGGTGTGGTTTAAAGTTTGTAGTTGTTGAAGCCTCTTCTGGACTAATGGGAGGCAAAAAGTCCGAGGAGTTCATGGTCATAACTGAGGCTGGTGAGGATGCAATTGCGGTCTGCGAGAATTGTGGTTATCATGCTAACGTCGAAATAGCGAAAGCTAAATTGCCTAATAATGTTAAAACGGGGCCATTCAAAACAAAGGAAATGGTTCAAACACCTAACGTTAAAAGTGTTGAAGAAGTTTCGGCATTTTTAGGTGTGGAACCATCTTTAATTGTTAAGAGTATTCTTTTTAATAACGCCGAAGGAAGAACAACACTGGTCCTAATAAGAGGAGACTACGAAATAAACGAAGCCAAATTGAAGCAAGTATTAGGAGATGGTTACGAGCTTGCCTCCCCCGATTTTGTAATGCAAAAGTTTGGAGTAGAAGTAGGTTTTGTTGGACCAATCGGAATAAATGTTGACAAAATAATTGCCGATGAAAGCGTCAGACTCATCGACAACTTTGTGATCGGTGCTAATAAAAGTGACCATCACATTGTGGGTGTCAAAATTTCTGATCTAAAGATCGACGAGTTCGCTGATCTTAGAATAGTGAAAGATGGAGAACTATGTGAAAGATGTGGTGCTCCGTTAAAGGTAAAAAATGCCCTTGAAGTAGGTCACATTTTCCAGTTGGGAACGAAATATTCTGATAGCCTTGATGTTAAATATGCAGATGCCGATGGAACATTGAAACCTATAATAATGGGCAGCTATGGTATCGGAGTAGGGAGAGTAATGGCAGCCGCCGTTGAACTTTATCACGATGAGAAGGGCATAATCTGGCCTTTCTCCATCGCACCCTATCACATCAACATTGTTGAAATCAATCCCCAAAAAACCGCAGAAACAACGGAAAAAATTTATAGAGAACTAAAAGAGAGCAAATTTGAAACGTTATGGGATGATAGAAATATTTCTGCTGGGGTTAAATTCAAGGACACTGAATTAATTGGGATTCCAATTAATATTGTTGTGAGTGAGAACAACTTAAGTAGGGGCGAAGTTGAAATACAGGTTAGAAAAGATGGCTCTAAATTCAACACGAAATTAGAAGTATTGCGGGAAATCCTCGAAAGTGTTGTAAAGGATAAAGAGCTATGAAGGAAGAGGATGTCAAGAAAATAGAGGAAAAAGTAACGAATATCGTAGAGAAGCTTATTAAAAATACGAATTACATTCTCGTTGATGTCTCTTTTAAGGGGATAGGAGGAAGGAAAAAACTGGAAATAGCCCTTGACAAACCTGGAGGAATTACACTGGACGATTGTGAAAAGATTTCCAATGAAATTTCTCTGATGCTGGACGCAGAAGATTTTATAACAGGACCTTATATTCTGGAAGTCACAAGTCCCGGACTAGACAGAGTTTTGAAAACTGATAGGGAGCTTAGGTGGGGAAAAGGTAAAAAGGTAATCGTGTATACTGACAGCGGAGAATATAAGGGTATTTTGAAAGATTTTGATGAAGATACGCTTTTTATTGAGCCAGAAATGAAAATTTCAAGGAAAGAGGTAAAAAAAGTAAAACTGAACGAGGTGTAAAATGCAAAGGAAAGAGAATACAGATCAAATGCAAAGAAAAGAGAGTATAGATCAATTGATCCTTCAGGTTGCATCAAGCAGAAAATTACCAAAGGAATTTGTTATTGAAAAGTTCAAAGAGGCCGTGGTCGAGGTACTTAGAAAGAAAAAGGGACCAAATTTCGCTTTTAGAGTGAACTACGACCCAAGAGAAGGTTTTACAATCATAACGGAAAAGACTGTTAAGGAAAAGGTGACCGATCCATCTACAGAAATCAGTCTTGAAGAAGCGAAGCAGATAAATCCAGATGCTAAACCTGAACAAAAAATCGAGATAAAAGAAGATTTTAAGACAATTGGTAAACGTTATATTAACCTCATATCCGAAGCCTTTCTTAGAAAACTGACGGAAGAGACCAAGAGAAAAGAATATGAAATCCTGGCAAAGAAAATAGGTGAAAAGGTTGAGGGAAATGTACTCAGAATCGAAAGAGACGAAGTCGTTGTAAGTCTTGGTAATGTGGAAGCATCCTTGCCTTTCACTGAGCTTCTCCCTGGCGACAAAGTGGCTAACCTGAAAAATGTAAAAAGAATAAAGGCAGTAATCCTGGAGGTACAGGATTGGAAAGAAAAGAAGGATAAAAAGAGGTATACCTCACCCATTATCCTTTCGAGGACTCATCCAAACTTTCTTAAGAAATTATTGGAAGATGAGATTCCCGACATTGCCACAGGACTTATTGAGATAAAACAAATAGCCCGAATACCAGGTAGAAGGGCTAAAGTTTCAGTAAAACCAAAGAAGCCCGAGAATATCGATATTGGATCCATTATCGGGATTAAAGGGCAAATTATAAAGTCGATAAGTGAGGAATTGGGTGGCGAAAAGATAGATATAATCAGATATAGTGAGAACCCCTATAAGCATGTAGCAAATGCTTTATCTCCAGCAAAAGAAGTACTGTGTGTTTACGACGAAGATGATAAATACATTGCCATCGTGCCCGATTCTGAATTGCCAGTAGCGAAGGGTGAAGACGCCATTAATGCGATTCTTGCTTCAAAATTAGTGGGTAGAGAAGTTTTAGTTTACCCATTAAAGGAATTTGATAAAGTCAAACCTAAGAAAGGCGTCACCATCCTCGAACTCGGCGATGAGGTTCCTTCAAGTGTTATTTCAACATTGAGAGAAGCAGGACTCTACTATTTCAAGGATTTAAAGTCTCTACCTACCCTCTCTGAACTAAAAAGACTTGGATTCAGGGAGGACCAGGCAATAAAACTACTTGAAATCCTTGAAACAAAAATAGCAGAAAAGGAGAAAGATGGACAGCAAGGAGCCTAAAAAAGTCGGAGATTTAGCAAAAGAGCTGGACTTATCAGCGAAAACGATCATTTCAATTCTTTCAGAAATGAACTTCAAGGTTACTTCGCCTCGGGATCCATTGACCCCTGAAATGGAAAGAGCGGTAAGGGAATATCTTAGAAAAGAAAAAGAAGAAGCCCAGAAGGAGCTTGAAAGAAAAAAGCAAATATGGGGAGAAGAAGAGCAACGAACTCAGATTCCAAAGGCGAAGCACCTTCAGGGACAAAAAACCCAGTTAAAGCCTGAAGAAAAGCTAAAAGAAACAATGGCAAAGATGGCCAAAAAACACGAAAAAACCAAAAAGAGACCAGCAGAGGCTCAAGAAGAATCAGAAGAAACAACAGCGCAAAAACTCGTCCTGTACACCAAATCTATCACCGTAGGAGAACTTGCTAAAATGCTGGGAGTTCCACCTGCTGAGATTATTCAAAAACTCTTCTCTATGGGAATGATGGTCACTATAAACCACACATTGGATGAGGATACTATAAATATCATTGCAGACGAATACGGGTACCAAGTGGAGTTCCAGGAATCTACCAGCTTCGTTGAAGTCTCTGAAGAAGAACTGACCGAAGAAAGGCCACCTGTTGTTGCAGTGATGGGGCATGTGGATCACGGAAAGACAACTCTTCTTGATTACATACGACATACAAATGTTGCAGAAAAAGAGGTTGGCAAAATTACGCAGCATATTGGTGCATACCAAATTGAGTATCAAGGCAAGAAAATTACCTTCTTAGATACACCGGGACACGAAGCTTTTTCGGCAATGAGGGCGAGAGGAGCCCAGGTAACGGATATCGTTATACTTGTGGTCTCTGCAGTTGAAGGCGTGAAGGAACAAACTATTGAGGCAATTAACCACGCGAAGAGTGCAAGGGTTCCTATAATAGTGGCTATCAATAAGATCGACTTACCGAATGCTGATCCTGAGAGAGTAAGAAGGGAGCTTACCCAGTTTGGACTTATACCGGAAGAGTGGGGTGGCGATACTTTGATGGTTGAAATATCAGCGAAAACTGGCAAGAATGTGGATGAACTGCTTTTGGGCATACTTCTGAAAGCCGAAGAATTGAAACTGAGATCCACTTCAAAAGGTCCAGCGAAAGGGGTTGTTATTGAATCACGTATTGATAAGGGAAAAGGACCGCTTGCAACGGTTCTTGTACAAAAAGGCACATTAAAGGTTAGGGATTTCTTCGTTGCTGGAGTTACTTATGGAAGAGTTAGGGCCCTTTTCAACGAATGGGGCGAAAAGGTAGGAAAAGCAGGCCCCTCTGTTCCCGTTCAAGTACAGGGGTTTGAAGAATTACCCCAAGCAGGCGACATTTTTGAGGTTGTTTCAAGTGACGATGAAGCAAAAAGAATTGCTGAGGAACGAAAGAAACTTAAGAAAGAACAAATTCAGAGGGGAGAATACACTCTTATTTTAAAATCCATCCAGGAAAAGATCAGGGCTGGCGAACTAAAAGAACTGCCACTTGTTATAAAAGCTGACTGTTACGGCTCCGTAGAGGCAATACAGGATAGTCTATCAAAGATGTCCGTTAAAGATGTTAAACCCGAGATAGTATTTGCAGGTGTGGGAGCTATAACTGAAAATGACGTCGAACTTGCTCATACAGCGCAAGGTGTGGTAATTGGCTTCAATACTGCTATAGACCCTAAGGCGAAACAAAAAGCTAAGGAACTCGGTGTAACCATCAAGATGACCAAGTTAATATATGAACTGTTGGAAGACGTAGAAAAAATGCTTAAAGGCATGGTAGAACCTGTTGTAAAGGAGGTCGTCCTCGGCAAGGCGGAGGTACGAAAATTATTTAGAATCGCAAAAATTGGAATAGTAGCAGGATGCTATGTGATAGATGGCGTTATTCAAAGAAATGCAAGGGTAAGAGTGCTGAGAGATGGAGAAGTTATTTTTGAGGGAAAAATTGCAAGTCTGAAGCGATTCCAAGAAGATGTTAAAGAGGTCCAAAGCGGTTTTGAATGTGGAATAAAGATTGAGGGCTTCGACAAAATCAAAGAGGGCGATATAATCGAGTGCTACAATATAGAGCAAGTCTTTGAGTTCTAAAAATGTTAGTAGGTATCCTAGTTGTTGATCTTTACTTACCTAATTGCAATTCTCTGAAGGAAAAAAGGAGCATTTTGAAGCGCCTGAAGGATCGAGTTCGCAATAATTTCAACGTTTCAATATCCGAAATCGATGATCAGGATATCTGGAGAAGGGCACAACTTGGTATTGCCTGCATTTCAAACAACGGAAAGGATGCCAATCAGCTTCTCAATAAAGTGGTCAATTTTATTGAATCTGAGGCAATTGCGGAAATCCTGGATTACAAGATTAACTTCGTATGAAAGAAGTAAAGCTTCAAATCAAAAATAAACTTGGTATCCATGCAAGACCCGCAATGCTTTTTGCCCAAACCGCTAATCAATTCGAATGTGATGTATACGTAACCAAGGATGACTTTGAAGTGAACGGTAAGAGTGTACTCGGGCTTATGATGCTTGTTGCTCCTCAAGGTTCAGAGATAACCATAAGATGCGAAGGCCCTGATGAAGAAGAAGCAATAAAAGCACTTTCAAAAATTGTTGAGGAAGGATTCGGTGAAGAGTAGCCAGGAACTTAAACTTAAGGGCATTCCTATATCACCAGGAATTTTAATTGCCCCGGTTAAAGTAATTAGAAAAGAGAAAGTAAAGATCAAGGAAAAAATTCTCAGAAGTGATACGGAAATAGAAGCAGAAATCAATAAGTTTTTGAATGGAATTGAAGAATTAAAAAGGATTTTGCTCGACCTAAGGAGGGAAACGCAGGAACAGAATTTGAAGGTACTTCTCGATGTGCAAATCGCCATTCTCAGTGACCAGGATATGCAAAGGGATGTTATTACCCACATACGCAACAAACGGAGAAATGTGGAAAGTGCAATTTTTTACGTTTTAAATTCAAAGAAAGAGGCTCTATCAAAACAAGAATCTTCCTATTTTGCGGAAAGGGCAAGAGAATTAGAGAGATTAGCGTGGGATTTAATCTCTGTTATAAACAAAAGTTATACCATCGCTGATTATAATTTCGATGGAATAATAGTCGTTGAAAGTCTTTCCATCGAAGAGGCCCTTAGAATAATTAAAAGCAGTGTAAAAGGGGTTATTACAGAAAAGGGTGGACGGACAGAGCATTCAGCAATAATCCTCAGAAATTTTAAAATCCCCGCCGTATTTGGAATTGAGAGAATTACAAGGTTAGTTGATGATAATGACATCGTGATCCTTGACGGTGGTAAAGGCGTAGTCATAGTAAATCCAATGGAATCTACCCTTCAGAGATATCACTTAATAAAAGAAGGCTATGAAAGATATGAGTCTGAACTTGTTAGTGAAAAAGAACTACCTGCTATAACCACCGACGGGAAAGAAATTGGTCTTTTTGCAAATATTGATGTTCCGGAGGAAGTCGATGAATTGTTGAAAACAGGGAAGTACGGAATAGGTTTATTTAGAACTGAAATGATTTTCAGGGAGTACGCAGAAAATGAAGAAGCACAATACAAAATCTATTTAGAAATTGCAAAGAAGATTTATCCAAACTCCGTTACAATAAGGGCGTTCGACATTGGTGGAGATAAATTATATTCCGACTACCAAGAGGAAAATCCCTTCTTAGGACTAAGAGGCATCAGAGTACTCCTTGATGAACCTGCGATTTTTGAAAAACAGATCCGAGCGGTAATAAGGGCAAATGAACTGAGTAATATAAGGTTTATGTTGCCCATGGTCGCTACTGTCGAGGAAGTTGTAGAAGCCAAAAAATTGTTTATTCAAGCCAAAAAGATGTTAGAAAAGGAGTACCAGAAAGTCAATCAGCCCCGTTTTGGAGTTATGATCGAAATTCCTTCTGCTGTACTTTTACTGGAACACATAGCAGATATAGTGGATTTTGTTAGTATCGGCACTAACGATCTTACTCAGTACACCTTAGCTGTCGATAGAAAGAATCAGCGAGTCTCTAAAATTTTTGACCACTTAAATCCAGCCGTTTTAAAACTAATTAAAATGACTACCGATGTATGTCGAGAAAAAAATATCCTGGTTGCATCCTGCGGTGAAATAACTTCCGATCCTTATGGTGTAGTGGCCCTTGTAGGGCTCGGAGTTGATGAGCTATCCTGTCCGCCTTCACGTATTCCAGAAGTGAAATCACTAATAAGGAGAATTAACCTTCAAGAAGCTGAAAATATTGCTTCAGAAGTGATAAAATTTTCCAGCTCAAGGGAAGTGAAAAGCGCAATAAAAAATTATATAAAGAAAATTATGCCTGAGCTTCTCGAATTTTATGATTAAAAGGGAAATCGTAACGAATTCTCCGGAGGAGACGAGAAAAATCGGATGTAGGTTGGCCAGAGTTCTTTTGCCACCTTTCGATGTACTTCTTTTAGGAGAATTAGGCGCAGGTAAAACCGAGCTCGTGAGGGGGTTTTTAAACCACTTCGGGCATAAGATCGTGAGGAGCCCTTCCTTTACCGTTGTAAATTCCTTTAAAACACCAAATTATACAGTTCACCATATCGACCTTTTTCGAATAAAAGACGTGGAAGAGATTGAAGTGAGAGGGATATTGGACCTACTTTCGGAGCCAGATTCAATTAGATTTATTGAATGGCCAGAAATAATCAGAGAGCTCATAAAATCGGAAAACTCTATAATTTTCAACATAAAAGTCACTGGCGAAAGACAAAGGCTTATCACTTTAGAATGTAACTCTTTCGAAATATGTAATAAAATCTTCCAAGATGAAGCTTAGTGACGCCATAGGTAGTTTCTTAGCATATGTTCTCGAGGAAAGGGGACTTTCTTTAAATACTGCAGAAGCATATAGACGTGACCTTGAAAAATTTTTAGAATTCAGGGGCGATGTAGAGCTAAGTGTAATTACATTGGAAGACATCGATGCTTTCGCAGAGTTTTTATCCCACCAAAAGTACTCGCAAAATACCCGCTCGCGAACCTTTTCGGCCCTAAAATCTTTCTGTACCTTTCTTGAGATAGAAGAAAAAATAAAGCTTGCCATATCTTCTGACATTCAGATACCCAAAAAAGAAGTCAAGCTCCCCGAATTTTTAACCATCGAGGAAGTAACCAAACTCCTGGAATCACCAGATACTTCAACTCCCAAGGGGCTAAGAGACAAAGCAATGTTAGAACTCCTTTATGCAACAGGAGTTAGAGTCTCAGAGTTAACTAATTTAAAAGTTCAAAATGTTATGTTAGACGAGAAAATTGTCAGAGTTGTAGGAAAAGGCAATAAAGAGAGGATAATCCCCTTTAACGATTTTACGGAAAAATATCTAACCATATACCTTTACGAAGTTAGACCTAAATTACTAAAGGAAAGGGGAGAGGATAGAGTCTTTCTGAACCTGAAGGGGAAACCCATCTCCAGGGTTTCAGTGTGGAAGATCCTTCAGGAATACGCAATCAAGGCAGGGATAAATAAAAAGATCTACCCTCACATTTTAAGACACACCTTTGCAACCCATATGCTAAAGAATGGTTGTGATTTGAGAACACTCCAGATCTTTCTTGGTCACTCGTCACTTATGACAACACAGATTTATACACATCTTGACAAAGACTACCTCAAAAAGGTGCACAAGACCTATCATCCCAGGGGATAAGCAATGGTTTAATTAATCTTCAATTTTAATATGTAATTCTTCGAGCTGTTTTTTGTCCACTTCACTGGGAGCGTTCTCAAAGAGTGCTTGAGCGCTGGTCGTTTTAGGAAAGGCTATACAATCTCTAATACTTTCAATGCCCAGTAACATGGCGACAATTCTATCAAACCCTAAAGCAATTCCTCCATGTGGGGGTGCACCATACTCAAGGGCCTTTAGGAGGAAACCGAAATTTCTCTCAATCCTTTCCTCGCTCAAGCCTATTATCCGCATTATCTTTCTTTGCAAGTTTACATCATGATTTCTAATTGACCCTGAGGCTATTTCAACTCCATTCAACACAAGATCGTATTGCTTTCCTATTACTTTAAGAGGATCTGTATCCAAAAGCGGTATATGTTCTTCCTTTGGCTGGGTAAACATATGATGGCAAGGTTCAATTCTCTGTTCTTCCTCGTTCCACTCGAAGAGTGGAAAATCATAAATCCATAAAAATCTAAATCCTGTCTCTTCTGGTTTTAAAACCATACTTCTCAATTTACCTAAGTAGTTGTAAGTTCTGTAATTATCAGGCCCTGCTATCACGAAGTAAAAACCATTTTCGAGATTTATTCCTTCAGGTATAAATTTTGCCAGTTGCCCTGAAAATTGACCATCTTGAACCTTAAAATATAGTACACCTTTCGCACCCTCTTTGATTATGGATTGCCTAATATCCTCAATTTCCTTCCTGCTAAAATCCCTGTCGGACCTTATAGCAAGTACCTTTCCACCATCTTCTATAGTCTTCCTCAATATTTCGTTTGAAGTGCCCTTAAAAATACCGGTTAAATCCCTAATCTCCTCCTTAATTCTTAAGTCGGGCTTATCGCTTCCGAAGCGAGTCATTGCCTCATGATAAGTCATTCTCTCAAAAGGAGTTGGCAAGTCAAAATTAAGAAGTTCTTTAAAAATCAGTTTAAACATTCCTTCAATAAGAGAAAATATATCTTCTACTTCTGGAAAACTCATCTCCAAGTCAATTTGTGTGAATTCTGGCTGCCTATCCTGCCGTAAATCTTCATCTCTGAAACACCTCACTATCTGGAAATATCTATCAAAGCCAGCGGACATTAGAATCTGTTTATACATTTGGGGGGATTGGGGCAATGCATAAAACTTCCCCGGAAAGTTTCTGGAAGGCACTATAAAATCCCTTGCACCTTCAGGAGTACTCTTGGTTAAAAATGGAGTTTCTATTTCAAGGAAACCCTTACTGGAAAGGTAGTTTCTTACAAGCTGAAGCATTTGATGTCTAAAGATCAAATTCCTTTGCATAAAGGGTCTACGGAGATCAAGAAATCTCCACAATAATCTCGTCTCTTCCTGCACCTTAATATCGTCTTCCGGCAGGAACGGTAAGGGCGGAGTAGTGTTCAACACATCCAGATCAAGCGCTTCAACCTCAATATCGCCGGTAGGCATTGACAGATTTACCATTTCCGGAGGCCTCTTCCTTACGGTCCCAGAAACTTTTATAACATAATATAAGCCAATATCTTTTGCTTTTTTTATTAAATCTTTTCTGTCAGGTTCGATTACAACCTGAATACTTCCGTATCTATCACGTAATTCAATGAAAATAACCCCACCAAGGTCTCTAAGACGCCTAACCCAACCTGCTAAAGTCACCTTTTGACCACAGTGGCTTAAATTTAATTCACCACAAGTATGCGTTCTCAGCATAACTTCACCTTCCAAGCATTGCTGGATAATCTAATCCAAAGCGGGATTTGTAATATTTTCTTAACAAGAAGAGCAAAATTAAATTTATTATCAAAAATATCGGGAATTTTATCGATACTAATAATATGAACAGGAAAGCTGGCACACGGTATGAGAGTTTAGTGATAATCAAATCATCCGTATTATCCCAGAGAGCTAAGACAGAAAAAATCGCTCCAAGTAAGGATGGGACAATGAGCAAAATGTCCATCTCAAGAAAAGCAAAGAGGAGTGCCAATACAAAGAGAGAGGACGATAGTATCAAAGATAATTTGTTGCCCAAAAACACGCCCGTTGTGATTTTTCCAGTTTTTTTATCTCCGGGTATATCGGGAAGAGTTGTGTTTATAAAAATGGCGCACACAAGAATAAAATAACCAAAAGAAACAATCAGGGTGTGGAAAGTTAATTTTTCTGCAGTATACCAACCAACAAGAAGGGCAATACAGGCATAGCCGAGTCCATTAACAACAAAATCCAAAAAAGGCCGGCCTTTAAGTTGAAAAGGAGGCAGAGAATAAAGAAGGCCAAGAATTAAGGAAAGTAAATATAAAAGGAATAAGACAAATCCACCCAGGAAAAAAGAGAGGATTAAACTCAAAACTGCCAGCAAAACGGCAACAATAACAGCGTTTCTTACCGAAATTATTTCATAAGGAAGTAAGAATAGCTTTTCGTTAATTTTATCAGACTCCTTGTCAATAATCTGGTTTACAACATAAACAGAGCTCATAAGCAGAGTATAAGTAATCAAAACAAACCAGAATTTTTTAGGAAGAATGAAATGAATCGAAAAAAGCTCAAGTCTGGCACCATACATATAACCTATGAAAAGGAAGACCCACACCGGGACCCATAAAATGGGCCTTAACAGGAAAAAATAATCATACCACTTTGTATTTAAGTCGATACTTTCACCCTTAAACATACCTTAAAGATAAATGAAAAAAGGCGTATATTCAAGCGAATTGCCTTCGCAAACAAACCTGCTATTACTTTCTAACTTCCCATAATGTATCTTATGTTAACTAATGTAAGTTTACACAGCACCTAATGTTAGTAAAATATTGGAATGTACCTCTCGCCTCAAGCGGATAACCTATTTTGTTTAAATTTCGCAAATAATCATCCAAATCCCATTATTATCAAAAAGAACCTAAGGATCGCGAAGCCTTAATTTGTTTTAACAGTTTTAAGACAATAAAATAAACTCTTGGATGTTGCTTCTACTTCAGTATCATCACATTTCACCAAATATCACCTTTAATCCCGGAACCGTTCATAAAAGAATATTCGAGAACCACGTTAAACTATTGAAAAGCTATGGATTTAGCAATTTGAATTTAGAAAAAGGCTTCGATAAGAGTAACCTTAAAAGGCAAGTGCTCTTCACCTTTGATGATGGGTACAAAAGTGTTTTCGATTACGCATATCCTATTCTTAGTAATTATGGATTCACCGGGATTGTGTTTATAGTTACCAAATATATTGGTCAGAAAGGCGATTGGGAGGTTCCACTCCTCTCTTCACTTCCACAACTTAGCCAGCACGAGATAAAGACACTTTATAAGAGCGGTTGGATTATAGGTTCCCACTCTCATACCCATAATGACCTAACAACATTATCAACTACAAGGCTTAAAGAAGAAATAAGAGCCTCTATTGGAACTCTCGAGGATATACTGGGAGACAAGGTTTATACCTTCTCTTATCCTTTCGGGAAGTATAATCAGAGGGTCAAGGAAACATTAATGGAATACGGAATCAAATTCGCTTTTAAATCCAGTGGAAAGTTAAAATCTCCTTTAGATCCATTGGAGATTCCACGAAGGTCGATATACCTTATCGACCTCGACCTCTCTTATAAAATTGATACCTTCTACAGCTTCTTTGAATATCCTAAGGAACTTATCTCCAATAAGCTCGCCTACTTAAGTCCTATTGTTTTAAAATTATTAAAGTCTTTTAAGGGTAATCCAAGTGATTAAAAGGGAACTAACCACCTGAGCCAATGTTAAATAATCCTCAAACCATTTTAATTTAACTTCAGGGACAAAAATTATATCACCCGGCTGAACAGTCCCAATTTTCCCCTTAGGAACCTTCCTGTTAGCTCTAATAACATAAATCCTGTGAGAAGCCGCACGGTTAGTAAAGCCACCGCAGTAGGACAAATAGGTTTCCAGCGTAGCACCCGGCAAATAAGGAACATATCCCGGATTCCTGACCTCGCCTGCAACGAAGACTTTATCTGTGAAAGGAGGCACATACAATGTGTCCCCGACCGGGAGATAATCATCAAGGGTTACTTTTCCTCTTTTACTGCTGTAAAGTTCAGATAATAGTGCAAAAGATTTTACTCCACCTGCTTTATTTATTACATCTCTAACTTTTAGGCTATCATAAGCTGGCACTTTTATTACGTTTGCTTCAAAGGAGACCGTAAAATTACCTCCAAGGGCTTGAATAACTTGCTTCTGGAACATTTTTATCGGATAGCCTTTTACTGCTCCAAAAATTACAATGCCCTTTTTAATCTCCGGAACAAAAATTGATTTCACCTTTGCAAGAAGTGGATTATATCGAAGCTCTCCAGTTTTATAATATTTCTCAAGATCGACCTCAAGAGTCTCACCCTTCGAAGTCTCAACCAAAATAGAATTTATATCAGCATCATAACCACACGTATAAGTTTCCATTGAGAGAAGACTTGCCAATCTTGAAGACGCCCTTACATTAGCAGGTCCATTGGTATTCGTATTACCTTTAACAAGGACCGTTAACCATCGTGGCGAGATGACCATTATATCGGTTTCATTAACCTTCAGAAAAGAACTGTACCAGATCCTCAAACTATCTTTCAATTCCTTAACCGAAATATTATATACCCGTTTCAAAGCAACTGGCCTAAATTGAACCGAATCTTTAACAAAAAATGGTACCATCAACGGCATTATCCCACCAAAGTTAATGGTGGTTAAATATCCCAAAGATAAATCTTTTAGTACAACCATCAAAGAGTCGCCTGGCCCCAAAAGATACTCCTCTTCAGAAAAAAGCTCCGAGGCAAGAATATTTTCAGCACCGCTCTGCTGTCCTCCAATCCCTTGTAATATCAAAACAAGAAGTACTGCGAGTTTAACCATTTGTCCCTCCTTCCGATTGAATCAAATTTAAAAGCTCCTCAATAATTTGCTCATAAGGAACTCTTTTTACAACAACACCTTTTTTAAATATCACTCCTCTCCCCGGCTCTGCAGCCACGCCAATGTCAGCGTCTCGAGCTTCACCAGGGCCATTCACCTCACAACCCATTATCGCAATTTTTAACGGTTTCTTAACATCCCTTAACCTTTCTTCTACCTGGTGAACAAGTTCCATTAAATTAACCCTTGTCCTTGCACAAGTTGGACAGGAGATAATAACAGGCCCGTTATACCTCAAATCAAGGGATTTAAGTATTTCCCAGGCAACCCTTACTTCATAGACAGGATCCTCAGTAAGAGAGACCCTTATCGTGTCGCCTATACCCTTGTAAAGGAGATAACCCATCGCAATGGAAGACTTTACTGTTCCAGGAATCAAGGGGCCTGCTTCCGTAACACCTAAATGTAAGGGGAAATCAATCCTTTGGGAAAGTAGTTCGTAAGCTTCTATGGTGTCCCTCACCGAAGAGGATTTTACGGAGACAACAATGTCGTAAAACCCATGATTTACGAAAAAATCTACCCATCGAATTGCACTCTCTACTAAGGCCTCAGGTGTAACTCCTCCGTATTTATCTATCAAATCTTCTTCCAAGGAACCAGAATTCACTCCAATCCTGCAAGCTTTACCGTTTAATTTTAGGGCTTGTATAATCTCTTTTACCTTTTCTTTTTCTCCAATGTTCCCGGGGTTTATTCTAATCTTATCAGCACCCGCCTCTATAGCGCCAATAGCAAGTCTATAGTTAAAATGAATATCTGCAACTAATGGTATCGTAATGACTTTTCTGATTTCTTTAAAAGCTTTTAAAGATTTTTGATCAGGTACTGAGATTCTAACGATTTCGCAATCCTCTTTAATTAGTGCTTCTATCTGCTTAAGTGTTGCATCAATATCAGTAGTTTTAGTCGATGTCATAGATTGGACTCTTATGGGAAACTCTCCACCAAGGGAAAGCGAACCCACTTTTACAACTCTTGTCTTTCTTCTCATTGTGGATGATTCTACACTTTGAAGGTGGTAAATTCAAGCAAAATAAGCGGTTTATTTGAATAAATAAGCCTTTGAACTCATAATTAAGAAAAGCCAAGGAGGAAATATGGTATTTGAAAAGTACGTTCTTATGGAAGAGGAAGACATGAAAAAAACCCTGAAAAGGATAGCCCATGAAATCGTTGAGAAGATCAAAAATATTGACAACCTTGTTATAATTGGCATTAAAACCCGCGGTGTTCCTCTGGCAAGAACAATAAAGGAGGAGATTGATGCTATTACAGGTAAAAACATCCCCCTTGGCGCCGTCGATATCACTTTCTATCGAGATGATCTCTCAATGGTGGGTGAAAAACCCCAGGTAAAGGGCACTGACCTACCCTTTAGTGTTGATAACAAAGATGTCATTTTGGTAGACGACGTTTTGTACACTGGAAGAACCACAAGAGCTGCACTGGATGAGATAATGGACTATGGCCGACCCGCTTCAGTGAAACTTTGTGTACTTATTGATAGAGGGCACAGGGAACTTCCTATCTGTCCTGATTTCGTTGGGAAATACATTACCACAACAAAAAGTGAAATCGTTAAAGTAAAGATCAAAGAAATTGATGGTTTAAATCAGGTGGTAATTTGCGAGAAAAATGATGGTAAGTAAAACTTTTGAAATAATTGTTAAGTCATCAAGAAGAAAGGAGCTTATAGAGATAACATCACAAATCGAAAAAGTTATAAGAGAATCTAATGTAAGCAGCGGAATTGCAGTACTTTTCGTGCCACATACCACTGCTGGAATAACTATCAACGAGCATGCTGATCCCTCCGTTAAGACTGACATTGAGGACCATCTTTCGTTACTCGTTCCAGAAAATAAACATTACAAACACTTAGAAGGTAATGCTGATGCCCATATTAAGTCAGTGTTGGTTGGAAATTCATTGACCCTTCCTGTTGAAAACGGAAAACCTGTACTGGGAACGTGGCAAGGAATATTCTTTGCAGAATTTGATGGACCCCGTACCAGAAAAGTCCTGGTGAAAATTTTGGGGGAATGAATATGCTTTATACACTGACAACATTAATTTTTCTTAACTTTCCTTCCTGGTACACAAAACCGGTTTTTCAATTTCACAAGGATACTCTAATAGTTACTGTAAAAACTCAAAATCCCTCTTCAGGGGTGAAACTGGTCTACGGGAAGCTCAGCGATCCTTTAAATTTTAACTTCGAAAATTATAGAATATCAAGGAGCACAGACACTATACATACTTTCAAAATCACAGGCTTAAAAGAGAACTCTCAGTATGCTTTTAAAATTGCCTTTTTTGACACAGTAAACAAGATTTTTTATGCTACTCAGACATATTATCTAAAACCCAAAAAACAGGGTGAAGAATTTACCGAGGGTCTTACTTATGACGTATGGCCTTATTTGTCAATGGTAGATAGCAATTCTATCGGAATATCCTTCTACACCAACAGACCTTGCAAAGCAAAGCTTTATGTCAGGGGCAAAGAAACAATTTTTGATACCTTAAAAATCCTTAAACACGAATTTATTATTAAAAATCTAAAACCGCAAAAGTACGAATATTACTTGGAGATTTTTGATGAGTACGACACCACAGCCAGTTTTGTTTTTAACTTCTATATACCCCAAAAAAATTGGAAAATAGGAATCTTTGGTGATACAAGGGGAAACCCCAATAACATAAATCCGGCCTTCTTTGTAGAGGGCGTGAATGAAGAAATAACAAGGCAAATAATGCATCACTTATATGAAGAGCATGCTAATATAGTTTTCGTTTTAGGCGACCTGATAACAGGTCGAATGAAAAGTTTTGAATACGCTGAGGAAGAGTATAAATCGTTTCTCAAATCTTGCTGGCCGTATAGCTCCTATATCCCCATAATGCCAATCCCTGGAAACCACGATATGATTGCACCGGTAATGGAAGATGATGAAAAAAGATACGATCCTCCTCCACCCTACAGTGCAGAAAATTTGTGGGCTAATGTGTTTGTTCTCCCGGAAAATGGCCCACAGGAAGATAGCGGGATGCCCCCATATCGGGAGAATGTCTATTTTATTAGCCTTGGAGATATTGGTATTTACGCTTTAAACTCAGACTACAATTATGTGCTATTTAAAAATAAACCCAATCCCTCTGTAAGATTGCCAGACCAATACCAGAGAAAATGGTTGACAAAGGTGAAAACATTAAATAGTTCTAAAAAATACCATGTTTTAATGTTTCATGAACCACTCGTCGGTTTAAGCTCTTACGAAAGGGGTATTAAGAGTACAGACGTGGATTCCTTTGCATCTTTCTTAAAGAGCTTGAACTTTAACTTTTACATTGCTGGACATGACCACCTCTATGCCCGTTGCACCCTATATAATGGACTTACACAAATAGTTACAGCAGGAGGGGGTGCTCCATTGTACGACCTTAACGAAGAACTGTTAAAAGACTCCACTTTAAAAGTACACAGCTGGAAAAAGGCCTTCAATTATTTGATCCTTGAAAAAGATAAAAGAGACAACTTAAAACTTACAGCAAAAAATCTTAATAAGGAGATCATAGACACGACAATTTTGAAATGAAAAACATCAGAAATTTTTCGATTATTGCGCACATAGACCACGGTAAGTCCACTCTCGCAGACAGGATGCTCGAATATACCCATACCATTAGGCCAGAAAAATTACAGGAACAATACCTCGATTCTATGGATTTAGAAAGAGAAAAGGGAATCACGATAAAAATGCACCCCGTTAGAATGGAGATGGAATTAGACGGGGAAAAATACATTCTAAATCTCATCGATACGCCTGGACATGTGGATTTCAATTACGAAGTCTCTCGATCTCTTGCAGCCTGTGAAGGCGCAATATTACTTGTTGATGCCTCACAGGGCGTTGAAGCACAAACCATCACAAACTTTTACCTTGCATTAGCCCAAAATTTAGAAATAATACCTGTTATCAACAAAATTGACTTACCCAACGCACAAATAGAAAAGGTCGAAAAGCAAATTTACGACCTAACTGGGGAAATTCCCCTTAGAATTTCGGCTAAGCTCGGTTGGGGCATTAACGAACTGATGAGAGAGATTGTAAAAAGAATTCCGCCTCCCAAGGGGGATCCAGAAGGGAAAACGAGGGCTTTAATCTTTGACGCAAAATATGAAGATTACAGAGGAGTAATTGTATTTGTAAGGGTTTTTGATGGAGTGATTGAGCCTGGAATGAAGATCATGATGAAATCATCGGGAAGAACTTACGAGGTAGTTGAAGTTGGCTATTTAAAACCCGATATGGTTAAAACCTCTGAATTAAAAGCAGGTGAAGTAGGTTATTTAACTGCAGCAATAAGGGAGATAACGGAGGCCCGAGTTGGAGATACAATAGTAGATGCAAATTATCCCGAAACTCCGGCTCTTCCTGGATACAGAGAACCTAAACCCGTAGTTTTTGCCGGTATTTATCCAACAGTTCCTTCAGATTACGAACTATTAGCCAAAGCAATTAATAAACTTAAATTGAATGACGCCTCACTCCAGTTTACCCCTGAATATTCTCCCGCTTTAGGCCCCGGATTTAGGTGCGGTTTCTTAGGGATGCTACATATGGAAATTTTTAAGGAAAGGTTAAAGAGAGAGTTCGGGGTTGATATAGTTATCACGACACCTAACGTGGAATATAAAGTGATACTTGAAGATGGAAGGGAAATACTGATTGACAATCCTGCCGATTTTCCTGATGTCTTTGAAAAAGCTTTAGAACCTTATGCAAAAGTGGAAATTATTACCCCTAAGGAGTTCCTCGGAGCGGTGCAAAAATTCTGTATCTCACGCCGTGGCATACAAACCAAATTTAACTTTCTCGACGAAGATACCGTTTTCTTCGAATTTGAAATGCCCCTAAGTGAAATAATTTTCGACTTCCATGACAAACTTAAAAGTATCACGAGAGGATACGCCTCTTTCGACTACGAGATTATAGATTATAGAGAATCAGATGTTGTCAGATTAGATTTCCTTGTCGCGGGAGATAAAATCGACGCCCTATCCTTAATAGTCCATAAAGACAATGCTTACCATGTGGGGAAAAAAATTGCCGAAAAACTCCGTAAGGAAATCCCAAGGCAACTTTTTGAGGTTACTATTCAGGCCGCTATTGGCAAAAGGGTAATAGCTAAGGAAAGGATTCCACCCATAAGGAAAGATGTTACAGCAAAGTGCTATGGTGGAGACATTACTAGGAAGAGAAAACTTCTCGAAAAGCAAAAAGAAGGTAAGAAAAAGCTAAAGAAAATCGGAAAGGTGGAACTTCCACAAGAGGCCTTCTTAAACATAGTTAAAGTTGAGGAATAAATTATGCGTGTATTAATGGCAACAGACCATTATTATCCTTACCCAGGGGGTATAACAGAGCATACCTATCACCTCTCAAAGGAACTCATAAAACTGGGAATCGAGGTTGAAATCTTGACCTCCAATTTTCCCCATAAATTTGTGGAGGAGCCTCCGGATGCTAAAAGCATTAAAGACTACAGGGTTGGGAAATCTTACTACATAAGGGCTAACAAATCACAAACCTGTTTTTCTTTCTCGAGAAAAATCACAAGTCAAGTACGAAATATTGTGGAGAATGGAAATTACGATATTGTGCACTCTCAAAATTCCGTCGTTCCCACAATACCTTTCCTGAGCCTCTTATACTCAAAATCAGTTAATTTTGCTACCTTCCATTCCTATCATGGATTCTCCTTAGGATACGAACTTTTTAAGCCCCTCCTACTACCTGTATATAATAAGCTTGACGGAAAAATTTTCGTTTCAAAACCCGCCTTAGAGGCTATTGCGAGACACTTTCCTGTTGACGAACATAGAATAATCCCCAATGGCATTGATGTAGAAAAATTCAATCCAGTCGGTGATATATTTACTTTTCCCTTTGGGAAGAGAAATGGAGAAATTTACATCCTCTTTGTTGGAAGACTTGAACTAAGAAAAGGAACAAAATATCTTATCCAGGCATTTAACATCATCGGTAAAAAATATCCCGAAACCAGATTGATAATTGCCGGAGATGGACCCTTGAGAAAGTCACTCGAGAAGATGGTAGACGCAGACGTTGCAGAGAGGGTCCATTTTTTGGGCTTTGTCTCAAGTCACCAATTACCTGCCCTCTACCGAACCTGCGACATTTTTGTCTCACCAGCTATTGGCGGTGAGAGCTTCGGTATTGTTCTATTGGAGGCTATGGCCTCGGGTAAGCCTGTTGTCGCATCTGATAATGAGGGATACAGAGAATTGGTCTCTGATGGGATAGATGGATTTCTTTTCGAAAGAAAAAATGTTCCCGACCTTATACAAAAGCTGGAATTACTGATAAGAAATCCAGATTTAAGAAAACGACTGGGAGAAGCGGCACGCCTTAAAGCCCTGAACTATTCATGGTCGAAATTAGCAAGGGAAGTATTGGATTATTACGAGTATGCATTAAAGAAGAAGGCATGAAAATACACATTATTGACGGCTATAACGCCATACACTCTTCACAAGTCTTGTCAAAAATTTTGTCAAAGGAAGAAGGCATAAAACTTGCGAGAGAGGAAATCTTTAGGAAATGCGCTGAAAAATTCAAAAATTCTTTCATTGTTGTATTTGATGGCAAACGTGGAGGAAAAACTTCCGATTATCCCAACACAATATTTACCTCAGAAGGAGTAACTGCCGACAAGGTCATATTAGACCTCGTATCCAGATATTATTCTAAAAAATACGTAGTTTATGTGTACAGCAGGGATAAAAGTTTAAGAGAAAAGGCAAGGTCGAGAGGTGCAATACCCTGTGATCCAAGGGAAATTTTTAATGAAACAAGGAAAGTAAAAGGGGACCAGGAATCTTTAGATATCAAAAGTAAGAATCTGAAAAAGTACAATTGGGAAAAGGAATTTGGAATTTCAGAGGAAGAGTCAAAATGAAAGAATTTGATGAACTATATGAATTAGTAAAGTATTTGAGGTCTGAGAAAGGTTGTCCCTGGGATAGACAGCAGACCTCAGAATCCATTGCCTTCGACTTAATAGAAGAAGCATACGAAATCAACGATGCCATTGAACAAAACGAAAAAGAAAAGATCCTTGAAGAATTAGGGGACCTTTTGTTTCTCGTGCTAATGCATATTCGTATAAAAGAAGAAGAGGGAGCATTCACCTTAGAGGAAGTCCTGAAAAGGGTTAAAGAAAAAATGATTCTAAGGCATCCCCATGTTTTTGGTAATAAGAGTTCAGCACTTTCAGATGTTCTCGAAAATTGGGAAAAATCTAAAAAGAACCCCTTTGCCACGATACCAGACTCTTTACCGGCTTTACTAATGGGACAAAAAATAATCGAGAAAGTGAAGAGGCTGAATAAAGGAAATCAATGTGAATCTTTATTGAGAAAAGAAATAGAAGAGGCAAAACGCCCTGCTCCTGAAGAAATCAAGAAAATATTAGAGGTATTAACTACATATACCTGCAAAGGGCAAAACGCGGAAAAAGAACTAAGGAGTTATTTAATCCAACTCAAAAAAATCCTCAGTGATAAATACTCAAACAATGAGGAACAATAAAGCTTAAAAACCCTATTTTACCTAATAAGTGTATTCTTCGTTTAATCTCTCCAGTTCGAAAACCGTTGGATTGGCAGGATCGTAGCAACAGAGTCTTATTCTATGTTCATTTTCTCCATCGCCTACCTTTCCACCATAGGAAAGCACCCTAATTACAGGATATAGCGTGTTAAAGGCAGCAGGGCAGAGATTGGCGATGGGCCATCCCTGATAAACAAATTCATCGCCCACTTTGTGCCCAAGGGGGCACTTCCCACTTCCCTGAATTTCAACTACTTTAAGCTTTACCTTGTACTTTGTCATATACCCTCTCCTCCTTAATACTCAAAGGAACTCCCACCAATAAATTCGCGAATTATAGACGTTGGTGGGATTTCAAAAGGCATAACTCCCATAAAATGAAACAGAAAATTTAAAAGCCTTAAAGCTTCACTATAGCTTTCATCATCACACTTAACAGAGCGTAAAAGCGGTTCGGCATAATTCTTTAAGACTGCAAGTTCGTAAGTAAGAGCACTGTTGAACATTACATCTGCCTCTTCTTGATAGGGGAAAATATACAAATCCTCTCCCCTCGCAACCTTAGGCCACATAGAAATAGTTTCAGACGCAGAATGATTCCTGTATTTATAATCTCTTACAATTCTCCTTATAATTCTGGCGTCTCTTGTGGGTATTCTATTTAGCCTGTCAATGTTAAGCTGCGTTAGACTGGACACATATATTTTGAATTTATTTTTCTCAGAAATACCTTCAGTGAGCTCTGGATTCAGGCCATGAATTCCTTCAACAATGATTATCTCATTTGCTCCCAGGGTCATCTCTTCTCGGATTCCGTCCCTTCTCCCTTTAGCAAAACTGAACTTCGGTATTTGAACCTTTTCACCCGCGATAAGTCTTCTTATGTGCTCGCGGAATAACTTGTAATCCAATGCATAAAAACTCTCATAATCGGGTTCGCCATTCTCATCTACTGGTGTAAACTCCCTATCGACAAAATAATCATCCAACGAAATCGTCTTTGGGATAAGTCCATTGACAATTAACTGAATCTTGAGTCTCTTTGAAAAGGTAGTTTTGCCTGAGGATGAAGGACCGGCAATCAAAACCAATTTAATCTCATCCTTACGCTTAGTTATCAAGTCCGCTATTTGGGCTATCTTTTTCTCATGGAAACCTTCCTGTATTTTAATGAGGTCCGAAATCCTGCCATCGTCAATTGCTTCGTTGAGCTGCCCCACATCCTCTACGCCGAGAATTTCTGCCCAGGATTTAGACTCCTGAAAGGTTTCAAATAATTTATCCCTCTTCACAGGATCAGCGAGTTTCATTGGATCGTTAACATCTGGTAGGAATAGGAGAAATCCGTGGTTATAACGTTGTAGCTTGAAAACTTTAATGAAACCTGTGTGGGGAACAAGGGGGCCAGCCATATAAGCCATATAATCATCGATCTTATAAAAAGTAAAGATGTTCTTGGACATGTATTGAATTAATCTAAGTTGTGAGTAAAGTTTCTCCTGCTGCAGGTATCTAATAGCCTCTTGCTTAGTAAGGTCAACCATTTCTATGGGCACTTCCCTCTTTGACAATTCGTAAAGCCCCTTTTCAATAATTTGAACTGCTAAATCAGGATCCACTCCCCTTGCTTCTCCATAAAGGGCTTCACCAAGAGAATGTTCCATTTTCAGCGAGTTTTTGTAACCTGCTTTAGCAAGAAGATAATCACTCAAAAAGGCCAGCGTTCTTTCGTAGGTCCTCCGCCCCTCTCCTTCCGTAACGCTAAGCAATTTTATATTTGGACTTTCTGGAAATTCCATTCCAAACCCTACAAGCTGATTATCAATTATGCATGCGGTATAGGGATAAGAAACCCTGTTTACCATATCCCATACTTTCTTTCTCATAGTTCACCTCTCAAATTTTGATGCCAGCTCCTCGAGGGCAATAAAGTATATAGTTGGTCTACCGTGCGGGCAATAAAAGGGAACATCCGTGGCTAAAAGCTCATCCACAAGCTTTGACATTTCTTCCCTGGATAACTCATCTCCAAATTTTATTGCAGACTTGCAAGCAACCGTTTTTAAAAAGTTCTCCAGCCTATCAGGCAAACTTGCTGATTCTTCGAGAGATGCTATTAAATCCCTTATGTCTTCTTTGCTTACACTTCTAAAAATAGTTGGAACCTTATCAATTACAAGGGAATTTGATCCCAAAAACCTGTATTCAAATCCAAAGGAACTGAAAAGTTCCTCATACATCTCAAATAATGCCTTTTCTTTAGCAGAAAGTTCTATAAGTATTGGAAACATCAGCGCCTGACTCGAGTATTCCTTTTTGCGCAATTTATCGTAAAGGATCCGTTCATGAGCTGCATGCTGGTCGATAACCATAACTCCATTACTGGTCTGGACAAAAATGTAAGATTTGTGTGCCTGCCATACATTCAAAAACTCTACTGGTACCTCCTTGGGGGTATTTCTATCCGGTTCCGAAAGGAAGGCTTCACCAAATTCAAGCTGCTTTACAGCGCCAACCTGCTCGTAGGTCTTGTTAGTCTTAAATGAATCACTGGAAACCTTTATTGAATCAACAATTTCCTTTGAATATTCCTTAAATCTGCTATCTAAAGTCTTAAATAATTTCTCGGTTATTCTAACGTATGGTGCTATCCTTACTTCCCTCTTTTGTGGGTGGATATTGAAATCAACAAATTCTGGCTCTAATTCGACCTTCAAAATGAACTCGGGTTGTCCATAAGGCTTTTCGTAGGCTCTGTAAATTACTTTTTTCAATTGATCCCCTTTCACCCTCCTTCCGTTTATCAGCAAAATTTGTTTGTATCCCTTCTGATCAACTACTTCGGGCTTTTCAACAAAGCCCGTAAAATTGAGGTAGTCGTCCCTGTAATCCAAGAAAACTGACTTTTCCAGGAATTCCCTGCCAAATATCGCCATAATCCTCTGAGCGAAATCTCCAGGTGGTAAATCCAGCTTTTTGGACCCATCTTCATAATATTCAAAGTAAACATTTGTATGCCAAAGGGAATAGGATATAACCTCGTCTAAAACTCGTTTGCCTTCTTCTCTTTTAGAGAGTAAAAATTTCCTTCGAACAGGCAAATTGAAAAACAAATCCTTAACAATAACAGTAGTGCCTTTCTTTCTCGGCGCAGGTTTTGAAGAGATAAGCTCTCCGGCATTAAAATTACATTCCCACCCGAGGGTAGCATCATCACTTGCACACGATGTAATCGTGAGATCGGAAACCTGAGCAATGGCGTATAAGGCCTCGCCCCTAAATCCCAGTGTCTTAAGTCGTTTCAAATCTTCAAAGGATGAAATTTTACTGGTAGTAAAACGCTGAACTGCTATTGGAATCTCCTCTGGGGACATTCCAACTCCGTCATCCTCAACTTCAATAGCATCGATTCCACCACCCCAGATATTGATCTTAATGTGTCTTGCACCAGCATCAAGGCTATTTTCAATTAGCTCCCTCACACAAGAAGCAGGATTTTCAATAACTTCCCCAGCTGAAATCTTCTTAATTACGTCCTCAGGTAACTTTTTTATCACTTTCTCCCCCCAATACCTCCCTAATCACCTTTCCAGTTTCATAACCAAATTTTTTGAGTTTGTATCCCAAAATGGAAGTCTCTATGCGAGTTGGTATTAATCCTCTTTCCTTTACTGAAAAGGTGAAAAAAGGAATGGGTTTACCAAAAATTTGAACAGTCTTTTCTCTATCAATGGATCTTTCTTTCACATCTTCAGTAGTTATCTCAACAATCATTGCAAGTTCGCTCTTAACCTTAACCTTAGAAGGTCCAAAAGTTCTCAAAACATCAATTATGCCGACACCTCGAATCTCCATGAAGAATTTGAAACGATCACTTTGTGATCCTGTCATCAAAAGTATTGAAGATGGGGGATAATTTACCAGCTTTATCAAATCATCGGCAATAAAAAGATGACCCCGCTCTACCAACTCAAGAACGCACTCTGACTTACCTGCTCCTGACTCGCCAATTACCAGTACCCCTTCTCCAAACACTTCGACTGCACTGCCGTGGCAAATGGCAAAGGGCGAAAAACAGAAATTTAGGTAGGACTTTAGCCTGTTTTTGAAATAGGATGTTTCTTCATTCTTGTAAACGACAACAGGTAATTTCTTAACCAAATCTCCAAGCGTATCAAAAGTTTCCTTTAAAATATCAGCGTTCACTACCAGTACGGCAATTTCGCCTTTATTTACCCCATTAATCAACCTTTCAAGTGCTTTCTCTTGTTGTTTCAAAACAGAAAAGGCGCTCGTTGCTAAATACAAAACACCACCTTTGTAAAAGCCTTCTGTTGAGTTTATGACCTCAGGAAGTTCTAATAAATTCCTTTCAAAAATTTTAATCTTTTCGAATTCTCTGTCTTTAACAACTAATTCGGTGTCATGTTCCTCAGCAAAAAAACTGGCAAAGTCCTTAAAGAGAACATAATCAGGCTCTTCTATCTTGAAGTTTTTCTTCATACTTAACCATCTGGTGTTTAATACGGTCCTTCATTTCATCTACTAAAATGTATGGATCCTTTTCCGTAGCCTTTACTGTAAGGGTTTGTCCCTTTACTTTTACGACAAGGGTTCCTGAGTATCTTCCCCTTTGCTCTTCCATAGTGAGTTCAACACTTACTATATAATTGGCAAACTTATCGAGCACACCAAGCCTCTTTTCGATATATTCCTTGAGTGCATCGGTAACCTCAAAATTTTTGGCTGTGATTACAATATTCATAATACCTCCTTCTTCGCATTTATCAGAGTTTATTACAAACTGTTTAAAATGTCAAGAATTCTATTCGAAACCCTCACTGGTGAAAGATTATTAATCTCATAAAGATCATTGGCAGAACCTGAAACAGAGTAATTTTCCAACCCAAACTTATAGAGTCTTACAAACTTACCCTTTGAAAGATAAAAGTCAGCAAGAATAACCCCTAATCCTGTATTGACGTTGTGATCTTCATATACGAAAATTGGCCTGCTTATGATTTCGTCCTTCAATAGAACTTCTTCGTCCAGCTTGAAAGGTGTGGAAATATTAACCACATAAAGTTCTTTCCCATTGCTCTTCAGTATTTCGAATACCTCAAGAGCACGGCCCAAGGTCGGCCCATAGGCAATCAGAGTACCATAATCCCCTTCTCTTATAATATCAGCGACCCCGTATCTAAATTCATAACTCTCACCGTAATATGGAGAGCCATTTTTATCAGTAATCACAGGCCAATTTGATCTACCAACAGCTATGGCGAAGTTTCCATACTCCCGCATGGCGTAATTTAATGCCTTTTGAGCCTGATTAGCATCCCCTGGCACAATCAGCTTAAAATTATAAAGATTCCTCAGCACGCCTATATAATCGATACAATGGTGGGTTTTCCCATCTTCTCCAACATCTATTCCAATGTGGGAGATAATCAATTTTAAATTGGTTTTATTTATATCGTTGAGCCTGTGCTGATTATAGGTCTCATCAACTCCAAAAACCCCAAAATCACCGAATACTCCGATCACCCCTTGGGAACTTAGTGCACCCGCAACGGTAGCCGTAGAGTGTTCCTGAACACCAAATTCAAAGAAATAATCGGGAAATTGTTTTGAAAACTCTACAAATCTTAATGATTCAGCCAAATCGCAATCAAACACCGCAAAAGGGGTATAATTTCTATTGCCCAAGTTCGCTTTACCTATCCTTGTAAGTTGCTCACCGACAGCAACCCTCGTTGCGACCTTTTCACCTGTTTTATAAATCTTGACTTCGGCATCATTTAAGTTAATTTTATATTCGACATTTCTTTTGAAGACTGGAAATTGTTTAAGCTTTCTCCTCTCGGCGTAATATTCTAAATTGTCCTCTACTCCAAGTTCAGAAATGGCCCTTTTATATTCATCGAGGGTTAATGGTTTCCCATGATATACTTCCTTGTCTTCCATGAAAGAAACGCCTTTCCCCATAACTGTTTTAGCAATTATACAAACCGGATTTTCCTTATCATTTAATGCCGTTCGTATAGTTTGATAAATTTCCTGATAATTATGACCGTCAATCTCAATGACTCTCCAACCATCAGCTTCATAATTTGCCTTAATGTTGACAGGCATTATCTCGTGGGCATTCCCGGATATCTGCTTATCGTTATAATCTATTATTACAGTTATGTTAGTCAGGTTATACTTTCTCGCAATCCTTCTGGCTTCAGCGACCTGACCTTTTGCCTGTTCGGCGTCGCTCATTAACACAAAAACGTGATAACCTTTTTGAAGAATCTTTGCTGCTAAGGCAAAGCCAACTCCTGCAGAAAGACCTTGCCCCAGATTTCCCGTCGTCCACTCCACCCCTGGAATTTCCCTTTCAATGTGGCCTTCAAAAGGCGAACCTGCCAATCTAAAATAAGCAATGGCATCATCTATATTAAAAAAACCAAGCCTCCCCAAAACTGCATAGACTCCAGGGGAAGTATGTCCATGCGATACCACAATTCTATCCCTATCTTCCCAGTCGGGATCTAAAGGGTTCACATTGGCATATTTCCAGACCGTTAAATATATATCGCAGGAAGACATAGACCCGCCAGGATGACCAGACTGGGCAAGGGTGGTCATCTTTAATATATCACCTCTGACTAATCTACCCAATGTCTTAAGTTGTAAAATATCCTCCTGTGATAAGAATTCTCTATCAAAGGGCATATTAACTCCTTTTTGTGTTAATTATAAACCGCTGTTATCAAACAAAAAAGCCAATATGAAAACAGAAAAGATAACAAAGGTAAAAGCTAAATCCCATGATTTGCAAAGGATTCGACAAATCTAATTGTAGCTTGACTAAATATGGATTAAGCCTTATAAGTTTAAACATGAACATAGCAATCAGTGTGTTAGTCATAATAGCATTGGCAATTTTCATCGGAATGCAGGTATACTTAATTGTTCTGCTATTCCGATTGAACGAAAGCATCAAAAAGGTTAACAGACTTGCAGATACCCTCGAGGCTCAGCTGCCGGAAATTCTTGAAAACCTTAGGATAATAACCCTAAAAGCAAGGATTATTAGCCAGGATTTTGAAAAAGGCGTAAGACAAGTATCAAAAATTTCGTCCTTTTTGTTACCAGTAAACTCACTGCTGAAATTTATAAGTGGCTTAATTATAAAAAGAAGGGAGGAATAAGATGTGTAAAGAAAAAGAAAATCTCGTATTGCCCTTTATCGGGGGCGTGCTGGTTGGTGCAGTTTTAGGTTTACTTTTCTCGCCTGCCTCCGGAAAAGAAAATAGGGAGAAAATAAAAACATTCGCTCAAAACATTGCAGAGCAAATTAAAAGGAAAATCGAAGAAAAAACTGAAAATATTTAATTTTATAGCAAGGAGGGCAGTATGCCGGTAAAAGTAGCAATAAATGGATTTGGAAGAATTGGAAGACAGGTCTTGAAAATAGGACTTGAAAGGAAGAATCTTGAATTTGTTGCAGTAAACGATCTTGCAGAGCCCGAAATTTTAGCCACACTTCTTAAATATGACTCCGTTTTCGGCAAATACAATAAGGAAGTAAGGGTGGAAGGGGACTATATTATCATAGACTCCCATAAAATTAAAGTTTTCAAAGAAAAAGACCCTGCTGCAATAAACTGGGGTGAAGTGGGCGCCCAAATCGTTGTAGAATCGACAGGGCTATTTACGAGCCGCGATAAGGCTTCGGTCCATTTGAAAGACACTGTGAAGAAAGTAATAATCTCAGCCCCTGCCAAGGGTGAAATCGACGCCACAATTGTTATGGGTGTAAACGAGCATATTTATAACCCTGAAAAACACCATGTGATATCCAATGCATCCTGCACAACAAACGCCTTTGCCCATTTAGTAAAAGTTCTTCATGAAAACTTCCATATTAAAAGAGGCGTTATGACCACTGTTCATGCTTACACCAACGATCAGAGAATCCTTGACCAACCTCATAAAGATGTACGAAGGGCTAGGGCTGCTGGGCTTTCCATAATCCCTACTTCAACAGGTGCAGCAAAAACCATCTTTGAGATTTATCCTGAATTAAAAGGGAAAATCGAAGCTCACGCTTTAAGAGTGCCTGTTGCAGATGTTTCAATTGTTGACTTCGCCTGTGAGGTTGAAAAAGAAACATCTCCTCAGGAAGTTAACGATGCTTTCAAAAAGGCAAGTTCTAAATACCTGATGTATTGTGAAGAGCCCCTTGTTTCCATTGACTTTGTAGGCGATACCCACTCGGTAATTTTCGACGCTACCCTCACCCAAGTAGTTAACGGCACGCTGGTAAAGGTCTTTGGATGGTATGATAATGAATGGGGCTATTCAACGAGGTTAGTGGACTTAATTGAATACGTTGGGGAAAGATTATGAGCCTTCAAAAGCTCTCCATTTTAGATGTACCGGATGATGTATTTAAAGGGAAAAGGGTTTTTGTAAGAGTAGACTTCAATGTACCTCTGAGCAGCGATGGAAAGATCGTTGATGATACAAGAATAAGAAAGACTCTTCCAACGATTACTTACCTGGCTGACAGGGAAGCAAAGGTTATACTGGCATCTCACCTTGGCCGTCCGAAAGGAAGGGACTTAAAATACTCGTTAAAACCCGTAGCAGAACATCTATCCAAAATTATCAAAAGGGATGTAAAATTCGTTGACGATTGCATAGGAGAAAAGGTTGAAAAAGCTATTCAAGAGCTAAATAACGGCGAAATTTTATTACTGGAAAACGTGAGATTTTACGAGGAAGAAGAGAAAAACGATCCCGAATTTTCAAAGAAGCTCGCCTCATATTTTGACATTTATGTAAATGATGCCTTCGCTACCGCCCACAGAGCTCATGCCTCAACCTATGGTATGGCCCAACTAATGGAGGTACGCCTTGCAGGTCTCTTGATGAAAAAAGAAATTGAAGCGCTTTCAAAGGTCAGGGATAATCCGGAGCATCCCTTTGTAGTAATCCTGGGCGGTGCCAAGGTAAAAGACAAAATAGGTATAATAAAATATCTCCTTCCCAAAGCCGATGCATTGATGATCGGCGGAGGGATGGCATACACTTTCCTCTATGCAATTGGTCAAAAAATTGGTAAATCCATACTGGATAAAGAGATGGTAGAGCAAGTGAAAGAATTCCTTGCGACTGAAAAGATCATACTTCCAGAGGACCATGTGGTAGCTGACAAGCTGGAAGAAGGTTGCAATTACAAGGCGGTAAAAGTAATACCTGACGATATGATTGGTGTTGACATAGGTCCTACAACAATCACACGATATATCTCTGCACTCCCGGATTCTGGTACGCTATTTTGGAATGGACCTCTCGGGGTTATAGAAATTGATGAGTTTGCAAAAGGTAGCATTGAAGTATTGAAGGCCGTAGCCTATAAAACGTCAAAAGGCCTATTCTCCGTTATCGGTGGAGGAGATACTCTCACAATTCTAGAAAAGGCAAAAATTGACGAAGACGCCTTCAGCCACGTATCATCGGGTGGAGGTGCTACCCTTGAATTCCTTGCGGGTATAGATCTACCCGGGATTAAAATTCTTTTAGATAAAAAGTAAGAATAAACCCGAGAACGTAGGCATTTTAGATCATTGAGCTGAGATTTCTTAGGTTTTTGTATATTTTGCGGCTGTGATGCTAATCTTCTTGATATAATTCTCTAAAAAGCTCTACGATACGATCTCCAAACTTCTCTTTAAGCCGCTTCAAAGCTCTATCCCGTAGTTGAGACACTCTTTGCTTTGAAATCCCTAATTTCTCTCCAATCTCCTCAAGGGTGTGTTTTTTTCCATCCTCAAAACCGAAGTAAAGCTTTATTATATCAGCTTCTTTTTTACTTAGGAAACCAAAGATTTCTTTGATAAGTTGTTGCATTTTTATTTCAGCATAGTATTTTTCAGGTGAAGGAAGTGCCTTCTGTTCCAGTATGTCAACTAAATTTTCTTTACTCTCTTCCTCCTCACTTTCAAAACCACGGTCGAGGCTTTTCGAAGTTAGATAAATAGCACGCAGTGCCCTTATTTCATGGGGAGAGAGAGCCAATACTTCCGAAAGTTCCTCATCGGTGGGTTGTTTACCATTTTTTGCCATGAGCTCTGCTTCAGCCTTCCTTATTTTTCTCAACTTTTTGAGAGTAGCTTCTGGAAATTTAACATCCCCAAAGTAACTTCTTATAAATTTCATCATATAGTCCCGTACCCAATACCAAGCATAGGAAAAAAATCTGTTAGACTTGGAAAAGTCGAACTTCTTTATAGCAGTCAAAATTCCCCGGTTTCCTTCGTTTACGAGATCGGGTATTACATCATTGCCTAACTGGAATACATTTGCAAAATATTTTGCTATCTCGAAAACTTGTGGAAGGGACGCTACAACAATCTTTTCAATGGCCTCTTTATCCCCTGCTTTAGCCTTTTTCAGATATTCTCTTTCTTCTTCGGGGGTGATGCTTTTAGAGACATGTTCCAATTCATCCAATAAATATTCAAAGGAACTATCACTCTGCTTTGCCGACATTATTTAAAAGCCTTGTTAAGTGAGCGTATTCTCAAAACGCCTTATCTTTTTAGAAGCCTTTCATAAGGTTCCATTGGGTAGACGTCAAGGGCTCTTACCCAGGAAGATAACTTCTCTACCCTCTCCTTGGGATCAGATGGGATATTTAAAGGCCTTCCACGGCAATCGATTATAACGCCTACAACTCCACCTTCAACTTCTGTCTCTAATCTCTTCCCTTTACCTGCGCCTACGTCAAAGTTCTTAGTGGGCTCAATAATGGCCTTTGCTTTTTCACCCACTCCCAATGGTATTCTTATCAGTTCTCCAAAATTAACGCTTTTTTCTATCTTTGTCCCGTCGTTCTTTGTAATCACAATGTCTATGCATTTCTTTCCTTCTTTATCCAATCCAACAGGGCAAATAGAAGAACCAAGGCGGATTAGACAATCCCTGTCAAACACTTCAGTAGCAGCCTTTTCATTAACTTCCGATAATACACCAAGATGAGGCATCATAAAGATGGAGTCAACCGATAGCATCGTTACACCCTCTGGCTGGAAGGCATCAAGCATCATAAGAGCAGATTGCACTCTCCTGGGCGCATGGGAAAGCACTCCGCCAGATCCTATGATTAAAGCAAGGGACATCATATCCACTAACGTCGCACCCGATAGAGTTTGTGCAAAGGCTTCGGATATTGTTCTTTCCTGCTGAACTCCCTTAAGTCCCACAGCCATTGTTTTGTGATGTTCAAAGGCTAACCTGAGTGCTTCTCTTGCAATTGCCTGCTCAATTATTAGCTCTTCAAGGGTCTGAGGAATCGTGGTGGGCCTAATCATCTTATTTCTGATTCTGTTCTTCAAATCATTTTCGTCAATGGAGAAAGGTACCCATCTCAATATATTTTCAACGCCAGCGGAGACAAGCACATTAGAAATGGAGTAACTCATTCCTAAATTAGCCGAAACGGTCCTGTTAAACACCCCTCCAAAAACTGAAAAGACATCAGTAGTCGCACCACCGATATCAACTCCAAGTACATCTATATTTTCGCTCCTCGCCACTTTTTCAACGAGAAGCCCAACCGCTCCAGGGGTTGGCATTATGGGATGATCAGTCCAGCTCATCAACTTCTTATAACCTGGAGCATGTTGCATCACATGCTCCATGAAGAGATCATGTATCTTATGCCTTGCAGGACCTAAATTCTCACGTTCAAGAACAGGCCTTATGTTGTCAACGATATAGAGAGCTACTTTATCACCAAGGATCTTTTGAATTTCTTCCCTTGCATCCTTATTCCCTGCATAAATTACTGGCAGCTTATAACCAGTTCCAAACCTTGGCTTTGGATCTGCGGCCTTGATAAGTTCAGCAAGTTCAACTACATGCTTAATGGTACCACCATCAACACCACCCGCAAGTAGTATCATATCGGGTCTTAACCTTCTAATAAGTTCAACCCTTTCGTGGGGCATCCTTCCGTCATTAGATGCGATAACCTCCATGACAATCGCACCAGCCCCCAAAGCCGCCCTTGCAGCACTTTCTGCCGTCATGCTTTTTACGACACCACAAACAAGCATCTGAAGTCCGCCACCCGCAGAGGATGTGGAAACGTAAATGTCAACACCTGTCTTTTCATCCTTTTTGGGTTTAATTATCGTCTCGCCATCGAGAATTGTAATTCCTGTTAACTCTTCCACTTCTCTAAAGGCATTTAGGACGCCCCTCGTAACGTCTTCATATGGAGCTTCTACCGTGGTGGGTGCCTCTCCCCTTGTAATTAATCTATAACCTTCCTCTTTCTTTTCGATTAAAATGGCCTTAGTTGTCGTACTTCCACAATCAGTTGCGATAATCCTTTCAAGTTCTTTTCCATTTGCCATACTAACCTCCTGAAGTCACATTTAAACATTTACTTGCTTTAATTTTAACGAACGATCCTCAAAATATCAAAAAATGCTATCACAACCATCAATATTAAAAGTAAAGTAAATCCAATAAGCTGAACGATCCTCTTTATTTCTGGTGATAACTCCCTCTTGGTAATTCCTTCAATAAGATAAACCAAAAAATGCCACCCATCTAAAGCAGGAAGTGGTATTAGGTTTATTATGAAAAGGTTTATGGATATTAGACCTAAAAGATACAGAAGCTGGAAAAGCCCGTAACTCGATGCGGTGTATATTACCTTCCCGATCATTATAGGACCACCAAGATTTGAGATAGGAACTTTGCCTCTGAATAACCTCAACAGATACACAATGTAAATCCATGTTATCTCAATACTCCTCGTAACAGAAACTTTTACAGCCTCAAAGATGTTCAACCTTTTCTTTAAAGACAGTGCAGTAATTCCAATCCTTCCAATTTTCTCATTATCAGGGGTGACTTGAATTTCCGGAGTGAGGAGAAATTCTAAGGTATCGGAACCTCGCTCCACAACTAATTTTATCTCTTTACCCGGATAATTCCTTATAGAGTCTACAAGTTCCTGCCACAATAAAACAGGTGTATTATTAAATCTTATAATTCTATCTCCCTTTTTCAAGCCTATTTTGTGGGCAGGACTTCCTTTCTCAACCCGATTAACAACCGGTGGGATTAAAAAAGTTACTTTAAGGGAGTCAAAGTTTCTACCACTTAATTCTATGGCCAACCTCTCATCATTACGCTCAACCAATAAAAGGTGCTTATCCCTTTTCGAAAAATAGTAATACAGGTCTTCAATAGTGTTGATATACCGGCCATCTATAGCAATTATGCTATCACCTTCTTGAAAGGGGACTCCAGCATTTTCCACTCTATATATCCTATACAGTGGAATTGTCTCATAACCGACCAAGGAGTACCCGATCACAAAAGCAACAAGGGCAAGGATAAGATTAAAAATAGGGCCGGAAATAACAACTAAAATCTTTTTGTAAAAAGGTTGAACCCAGAAATCGTAAGGTGCTGGGTTATCCGACTTCTCTTCCCCTTTGATTTTTACATAACCACCAAAGGGAATTATTGATAAACTGTATTTCGTGCCCTCTTTATCTTCAAAAGTTATTATCCTGGGCCCAAAACCTATTGAAAACTCCTCAACCCCAATGTGCTGAACTCTGCATGCAATGAAATGACCAAACTCGTGAACGGCGATAAGAATTCCCAAAAACAACAAAACTAAAAGGACCGTTAGCATTTAATCTTTTCTTCCTTCAACAAGGGTTTCTTTCATAATATTCTTCCAGTTTGAAAACCCTCCTCTCAGGATATAGGAATTACCATATCCGAGGTTCTTTAAAGAATCGAGAAAACGTTTATCATCCTCCCTATCTGTTACTAAAACTACTAATGTATTTTTGGGAATCTTCAAGTTTTTTATGGAACTTGTGAATTTGCCCTTGTCCACCCAAACTGAACCTAAAAGATGTTCCTTTTCGAATTGGACTTTATCCCTAACATCTATTAATACAATCATATATCTCATAAGTTCATCAGGTGACAATGTCGATTTCACAACTTCACCTTTAAGTTTAAGGTATATCTCCCCACCGCCATTTCCATCATACTTCACTTTTACAAACTGAACTACATCACCAGAATAACCTTTAGTGTTAAACTGAACATCAACAGCGATGGAATCACCTGGATTCACGAGATTTGATGCTTGCAAAGCATAGGTGCAACCACAGGATGGCCTTATCGAAAGGATTCTAACGGTGTCTTTGCTCTCATTTTTTAGCCAGAATTTGGCTGAAACTAATTCCCCTTCTTCCACTCTCCCAAAGTTAAACCATTCCGGAATAGGAATTAAAGAAAAAAAGAGCAAAATCAAAAAATGCACAATCATAGTTTAATTTTAATGCTTATAAATAGCATCGGCAAATGCCTTAATCCTCACCTTGATTTGCTTATTTTAAGGCAACGTTATACACTATATTTACTAAAATGAAGTGTCCTAACTGTGGGTTTGAAAATTTAGAATCCGCGAATTTCTGCATCAATTGCGGTATCCCCTTAAAACAAATTATCATTCCAGAAAGACGCATCGTTACAGTCCTTTTTGTAGACCTTGTAAACTTCACCAGAATAAGTGAAAACAAAGATCCTGAAGACGTACTTAATATGCTTAATAAAATCTTTGAAACGATCGAACAAATCGTTTATAAATACGAAGGCTTCATAGATAAATACTTAGGAGACGGTGTAATGATCTTGTTTGGTGCCCCAGCTGCACATGAAGACGACATGGAGAGAGCAATCAGATGCTCACACGAGATTTTATCAAACGTTGATAAACTTACAGAGGAACTCAAAGAGGACATTAAGGTAAAAATTTCAATAAATAATGGATATGTCATTAGTGGATACACAGGTGGCTCCAGAAAGCAAATGTACACAGTAATAGGCGACACTGTTAATGTCGCAGAAAAAATGAACGATCTTGCCCCTCCAAATTCCATAATCGTAACAGAAAAAATCGTTGAGTATACAGATCATCTCTTCGAATATAAACCATTAGGGCAGTTTAACATCCCCGGCAGAGAAGAACCTATTTTTCTTTACGAATACGTAAAACCAAAACTCTTGGAATATGGTTCAATCCCTACCTTCAAGGGTAAATTGGTACCGCTTGTGGGAAGAAAAAAAGAATTTGAAAGACTACTGAACCTCTTGACCATGGTTGAAAATGGAAACGGCGTCTCAGCTGCTATAATAGGGGAAGCTGGCGTTGGAAAGTCAAGAATGAAGTACGAAATTAAAAAATTTTGTAAAGAATATAAAGACTTTTTAATACTTGAGGCCCTTTGTAAAAGCCAAAGCAAAGAGTCTGCATATGAACCTTTTATGGAGATAATAAAAGCACTGGCTGAGATAAAACCCGAGGACAGCAAAGAAGTAAGAAAAATAAAACTACACCGCATTTTTGGAAAATACAATGTACCCTCAGTTAGTGAGAAAGTGATCCTAAACCTCTTAGGTCTCGAACATGACTTCAAGTTAAAAGAGAAATCAGACATTTTTGAAGCGTTCTTTGAGATTTTTAAGAGCCTTTCACAAAATAAGCCAGTATTTTTAATATTCGAGGATATTCACTGGATAGATGAAGCCTCATTAGATTTACTCAAATTTTTAATCGAAAAAACAGCTAATTTAAGAATATTTTACCTTCTCACTTACAGGCCTACAAAAACAATCCTGCTGCCGGAACTCTCGCTTACAGAAAACATCATGCTACAAAATTTGACAAAAGAAGAATCAGAGGAGCTCATCAAGAATCTTCTTGAGGTGCAAGAGTTACCCGCCGAGTTTGTTAACCTCGTGTACAGTAAAACAGAAGGTAACCCTCTATTTATAGAAGAGCTTATCGAAAGGATTTTCAGGGACGGCTTTTTCCAGGTAAAGGATGGAAAACTTTTGCTTACCAGAAGCTTGAGTCAGGCATCAATCCCTGATAAAATCACAAACCTGTTCCTGCAAGAAATTGACAAATTGCCAACTGACACAAAACAAGTAGCTAAAATAGCGTCGGTAATAGGGAGAGAATTTAACAAAAGAATTTTACAGGAAATTTGGCAACGCGGAGACCTCGAATTTCATCTTAGAAAATTAGAAGAATCAGGTATTGCTTATGCAGATAAAACTAAAGAAGACTATTATATCTTCAAACATTCTTTTGTTCGAGATGCTGCTTACAGTTTGCTGCCGAAAAAAGAGCAAAAAGAGTTGCATAAAAAGGTTGGAGAAGCAATCGAGAAATTGTACAGTAACCACCTCGAGGAATTCTACGAGAGCCTTGCTTACCATTTTGAACTGGGAGAAGCCCTACAAAAGGCCTTCTACTACAATTACAAGTCAGGAGTTAATTTAACTAATATCAGAATGTATTCCGCAGCATGCTCAAAATTTAGGAAAGCAGAAGAGATCTTCCAAAAATTGTCAGATTTAAGGTTAGAGATCGACAAAGAGACAATTTACGACCTTTTTTATCAATACGCCGAATCTCTTATGAAAGTAGGGCTTTTCCACGAAGCTGAAGAAAAAATCCAAAAAGCAATTCTCATTGCGAGTGAATTAAAGGAATCTTATAAACTTAGCAATTGTTATCAAATGAAAATCCAGATCAACTATCTCAGTGGACACATAAACAATCTATTGGCAAATCTTGAGACCTTTAAAAATTATTTACCTCTAACTTTCTATGAAATTTACAAAACCTATGCAACCCTTGAAAAGAATCCCTACGAATTCGAAGAACTTTCTACTGAAACAATCATCAAAAAAATGAAAAATGCAAAGCCAGTGGAGTTTGCAAAATTTATAGAACTGAACATAGAACATATCCATAACCTTGGCGGCAAAGAACTAATGAATGACTTACTGACTTTATTAGATGATATCGAGTCCAAAGTCGACGAGCGCTCTTTTCCCGAGTTCACGCTTAGCAAAATTAGGATCCTCTTGGATTCCAGCCAGTATGATTCCGCGCGTGAAAAAATCGAAGCTTCTAAAAATATTATAAAGAAAGAATACGACGAGATTAATTACGTGAGGCTCTTAATTTTTGATTCCATTGTAAAAAGAGAGCAAGGTGAATTTGCTCAGGCGCAAAAACTACTAAATATGGCTCGAAGCATTGCCGAAGAGATACCAAACCAATTTTTCCGCGGGAATATTCTATACAATTTGGGAGTTCTAAATTTAGGATACCTCGGGGAAAGGTTTGGTGCCTTAACAAACTTCGCAGCTTCTATGGAAGTCCTACAGCAAATTGGAGAAAGAAAACTATTAAACTTGAATAGAATCTATTCGTGGGCAACGAACCTATTCATAGGTAACACCTATCTTTATGATGAACTTCCCACAACACTGAAAATCACGGAAAACCCCGAATGGTACAAAATAAACAACATGCTTGAAATTCTAAAAGGAATAACTGAGTTTCTTGCAGGAAACCAGAAAACAGGCATTAACTACTTAAAGAAGGCCAATTTTGCATACTCAAACTCGGAAATACTTATCTTACTGCTCTATGCCCTCCTTCTATCTCTGGCTTTAATGAAAGATGAAACCATCGACGAGCTTATAAATAGGCTGCTTTTCGTTTTGTCAGAACGCACTGAAAATATATTAGACTTTGCCCACTACAATTCGGTCCTGTTAATTTACCATTACCTCAAAGGAAACTTGGATAAAGGGAATCATATCTTGAGACAAAGAAGAGATAATATCAAAATCAAGGCAATTCGTGAAAGTTCAATAATTTTCGAATTTGGAAATGTTGTCTATAACAATGATATTGATAAGCCCGAGAAATTTCTAATAACAGAGGAAACTCTCGCTCAACTTGATATTCTTCGTCTCCCAATCTATAAAATATTGCTTAGCGTGATCCAATACGGTTTTATTGAAGATTCTGATACCACTGTCAGAAATGCCAAAATCAAACAAATTCAGGAAGAAATGAGAAAGTACAATTATATCAACCTAATCCCATACCTCGAAAACTTGAATAAAAGTGAAACTTGATATAAAATTTTAGCAATATGAACGTGGATATAAAAGCTATATTCAATTTATTAAATAAGACCTTCCGGGCCTATAAAATTTACCCAAAAGGACATGAAATACCTAAATATTTTTCAACTCAGCTGTGGGAAAATTTAAAATCAAGTATTAAATCACAAAACATAGAGTTCGTTTTAGAAAGGGGAGAAGTTCTCAACATCGAAGGGAAAACTATTTGGAAAGAAAATGAGGACGATGACAACTTAGCGTGGGTTCTTTATAAACACGGAATCAGAGGTGTTACAATAACTCCAGATATTACAGCAACAGATCTCCAAAATTTCTTTGAGGCAATTCAAAACGCTTATATATCTAAGGACAAATTTGCCCTAATATATGAGATAAATCAGAAGGAATACAGCGGCATAACCTTCGAGTTCATGCCAGAATTTCTACAAGACCAAAATGTAGTAGTACCTGAAACGTACCAGGATCTTTTAAAACTCAAAGAAACAGAGCCCACCTCAGAACCTGTAGAAGTTGAAGGACAAATTTCAACGACCATTGAAATACCAATTATAATCGAGTCAAGGGAGGTTTTTACAATATCTTTCGAAGAAGAGCAAAAACTGAGCGAAGAAATTTCAAAAGAAAGAGAAACAAACCACCTTGAAAAGGTATTGCATTACCTTTATACCATCATAGGATTGGAAGCGGCAGAAGAAATTGAGCCACTGCTTAAAGCAATTGAGGAGTTTATACTGCTGGAAATAAATGACTCGGGTATAAGCAGGGTATCCAGGGTTATTCATGACCTCAAGGCGCTGAAAACAAATTTAGAAAATGAAGATAAAGCAAAAGCAATCGATTTACTGCTAAAAAGGCTTTCCGAACCCTCGTTAATAGAAAATGTAATCAAAAATCACATCGATAATAGGCCAAAAGAGCTAGAATTATTCCTGACAGGACTTGATTCTGGTGCAGCACTTACCCTTTTTAAAATTGCTACGGAATTACCCCAAAAGAGCCAGAGACAACTCATATTCAGGTCTATGATAAACATGCAAAATTTTGACCCACAAAGAATATTAAATTACATAATAACTAACAAGAAAAACGACAAAATCCTCACTGCCGGTCTTGAGTTTATATCCGTTGGGAAATACAGTCAGGCAAAAGATTTCCTAACAGACCTTCAGCTGACTGTAGACAAAAATCTAAAAAAGAGCCTATTGGAAGCACTTTCTGCTATTGAAGGCGATTTAACCCCCTTCTTTTACGACAATGACATTTCGGTGAGGATGAGTACTTACCTTGAAATGAAAAGAAACCCGAGAAAATCTTTCGTTAATTTGATTGTTGAAAGGCTCAAAAGCGAAGAATTATTTTATAAATTTGACGTCTTAGAAAAGAAACAATTTATGAGCCTAATACCTGAATATATCGATTACCCTGCCGTTGAAGAAACCGTCAGAAACATCCTTACCCAAAATTTATCCCTATTGAATAAGATTACAAAAGCAAAAAAATACTATGAGACAATCCAGTTTCTCGTAAACTCAATGGTAGAATCAAACAAAAGAAAAGTTTACCTGCTCCTCATTGAGGCTGTCAAAAAAACAAAAGATAATAAGATTAGAGAAATGTGCTCAGAGGCATTAAAACAGTTTAAGGAGTAAAGGATGGCGCTCTTCGATGAAAACTATCTAAACAGAATCTTAGTAAAGCTCTTGGCTGCATATAACAACGTAAAACTTTATGGTAGCAAACACAATGTCAGTGAAAAAAGCCTGGATGAATTGTTCGAAATACTTTCCGAGGCACTTAAACAGTCAGAGGAATTCAACATAGTCCTTAGAGGATTGCATATATATATCATGGGCGAAAGGCTCAAAATATCCTCTACCAATTTCCCTTTTATTAAGCAAATAGTCGATCTATTCAAAGAAAAAGAAATTGGAGGGCTAAAAATCAGTCGTAACTATACCAAGCAAGAGTTGGGAACATTTTTTGAACAACTTTCCAAAGAGGGTCTAAAATACGAGAACCTGAAAGAAAATCTCGCCAGCTTGGGGATTATGTCTATAAAAATACTTCCCATGCTCGTTCAACCTACTGAAATAGTAGATCCTAAAAAGAGAGTAAAACAAGTTTACTTCGAAACGATAAATTTAGTTAAAAATCTCTCCACACAAGGGAGTCTGTCTAAACCAAGTTACACCAAATTCACCGTCGGAGTTCTTTATCTCATCGATACACTAAAAACCTCTGAGAGTCTGCTTCTTGGACTAACGGTGGTAAAAAATTATGATGACTTTCTTTATAACCACTCTGTTAACACGGCAATCCTTGCCCTTTCCCTTGGAGTCCGTATCGGTTTAAAAAGTAAAGAATTACTGAAATTAGGTCAGGCGGCTTTGCTTCATGATATTGGGATGATAAACATTCCAAGAAATATTCTTAAAAAAGAATCACTTCTTACTGAAGAAGAATGGAAAATTGTAAGAACTCATCCTATCAACGGGTTTAGAATCACTCTTGACTTAATGGGGCTTTCAGAAGAAACCGCACCCATATTACTTTCAATCTTAGAACATCAAAAAGGATATGATGGCTCGGGTTATCCTGATTTTATCAAAAATGGCATATCACTGTATTCAAGGATCATTCAGATCGCAGATTTTTACGATGCGGTTACTACACCGAGATTTTACAACCCAATTCCTATGTCACCAGCAGAAGCTATTGCCTATCTTGTAAAATATTCTGGAAAACTTTTTGATCCCCTTTTATCGAAACATTTCATAAACTTACTTGGTTTATACCCAATGGGAAGTCTTGTTTTCCTGTCTACGGGTGAATGGGGACTCGTGGTAGGGCAACCCCAGGACCCCGAAAAGCTCCACAAGCCAGTAGTGCTCGTTATAAAAGACGCAGAGGGTAAAGACCAAAGGCACAGAACGCTCGATTTGAGCCAATCAGAAATTGAAATTGTGAAAGTCGAATCTCCCTGGAAATATGGAATAGATCCAGCGGAATACCTTATTTAAGTTTAATCTTCAACAACTCCACAACTTCTGAAAGATTCCTTGTGTTCACCACATCTTGTGGACCGAGCCATGCCCTTCTCGCCTGTCCTATACCAAGTCTTATCATCGGAAGTTGCCCAACGTGGTGGGCATCTGTATTAATAACAAGCAATGCCCCTTTTTCTTTAGCCTTCCTCGCATTAACGTCATTAAAGTCCAGCCTTTCATAGTAGGCATTCATTTCTAAAAAGGTTTTCGTTTCTACAGCCTTATCGATAATTGTATCGATATCCACATGATAGCCTTCCCTCTGCCCTATGAGTCTGCCTGTTGGATGACCAATTATTGTTACATAAGGATTTTCCATAGCCTTTATAATTCTTTGAGTCGCATCTTCATTTTTCTTCCATATGTGTATAGAAGCAACAACGAAATCAAGTTCCTTAAGTATTTCATCTGGATAGTCTAGTTGACCATCACTCAGAATATCTACCTCAGCGCCTTTCAACAAAACGAAATCCTTGAAGGACTTGTTTATTCTATCAATTTCTCTATTTCTTTCTCTAAGCTCATCGATTTCTAAACCACCAGCATACTTAGCTGACCTCGAATGGTCGCATATACCCAAATATTGATACCCCATTTTCCTTGCAAACTCCACCAGTTCCTCAAGGGATGAAGTTCCGTCGGAGTAATTTGAATGGACATGGAGATCACCCTTTAATTCGTTATACCCCAATAAAACCGGCAGATTACCGCTCATTGCAGCCTCAATTTCCCCCTGATCTTCTCTCAATTCCGGGGGTATCCATGGTAACCCGAGGGATTTGTAAACATCTTCCTCTTCTGCACCTGCTATAAGCTTTTCCTCTCTAAATACCCCATACTCCGATATTTTCAACCCTTTAGCCTTTGCAATAGTCCTCAACTTAATGTTGTGATTCTTTGAACCGGTAAAATACTGCAATGCAGCACCCCATGATACCCTCCCTACTACCCTCATATCAACCTGATACTTGCCTTCGACAATTACAGAGCCCTTAGTATCTCCAGAGGCCAAAACATCAGTAACAGATGGAAATTTTGTGAAGTGTTCAATTAACTTAGCGCCGTCTTCTCCAACAACCAGTATGTCAATATCCCCCACTGTCTCCTTCATCCTTCTATAAGAGCCACAACCAGATATCAACTCCACTTTTTTGGATTCTTTCATATACTCTATGATATCTTCAACAATATTAACTGCTATACCGAGAGGAATCCTCTCCTGCATACTTAAATAAAGTTCAAGGCCTCGTTTAATATTCTCAATCTTTTTCTCACCCATGCCTGGAAGGGTAAGGATTCGAGGGTCATCGAGGATCTTAACAAATTCGTCCATCGTTGTGACCTTAAATTTGTCGTAAATTAACTTCAATGTTCTCGGCCCGACCCCTGGCACATCCATCAATTTCAAGAGATCTGCCGGGACCTTCGACATCACCTCTTCATATTTTTCAAAGGTACCTTTTTCAATAAACTCAACTATCTTCTTCGCAATGCCTTCCCCTATACCAGGGATCCTTTCAAGACCTTCAAATCCCTGCATCTTATAAATTTCAGTCACATCTTCAGGTAATTCTTCCAATACCCTGGCCACTTTCAAATAGGCTCGAACCTTAAAGGGATTTTCACCCAAAAAATCAAGGGCATTGGCAAGCTCCTCAAATTTTTTTGCAAGAACTTTATTTATTTTCATGTTATTTAATTTAACACCACTTTGAAGATTTTTCAAGCCGAAACTCTAAACCTTCCACATTCATTGTTTTTTGTTTTCTTGAGCTTGAATGTATAATTATTTACATGAACAACGAAGAATTTAGCCTTGAGGATTTAAAAGAAGCAATATTCAGAAAAGGCAAATACGGCCTTTTAGCCTTTACTATAACCATCATCTTAGCTGTACTCTACATAGTTTTTAAACAGCCGGTATACGAATCGGAAACCAGGGTAAGACTGTCTGGCGCCTCATCAGTTACAGAAATGGTGCTTGCCGGTGTTACTACTCCATGGAATGACATCCCGACTCAGCTCGAGCTAATAAAGTCAAAAATCATTTTGAAAAAAGTAGTCGATCAGCTAAACCTGAGATTTGACCCCATTGATAAAAAGTTTTACAACTACCTAAGAATAGATACCCTTGCAATATCCGATTCAGCACCCAGTGGAATCTACACTATCAAACTCCTTGATAGCGGGTTTCTGATATTAGACCAAAAAGGGGCAAAAATTCTCGAAGGGCAATACGGTGTAATCACCTCTTCTAATTGTATGACCCTTAAGGTTAACCCAGTATCCCCAAAGGCATATGGGAAAACTCTAAAATTCGCAATAAAACCTATAAACATAACCATCAAAAACCTTTATAGAAACATAAAAGTTTCACAAGAAGGTAAATCCTTTGTAGCGGTTATAAAGGCACGCGCAAAGGATCCAGTTCTGGCAAAAGAGATAGCGGAGCGTGTAGCACAGGGTTACTATGAATTCACCTTAGAGGATGCGAGGTTCCAAGCCAGTTCTCTAAGACTGTTTTTAGAGGAGCAAATAACCAAAATCGAGCAGGAGTTAACAGATTACGAAAAAGATTTGGCGGAAATCAAAAATAAGTTAGGGACTTATAACTTCATAGCCCTCGAAAATATCTCCGAAAGTTTGAAAGACATTTTTGCAAAACTGAACGATTTGGAATTCGAAAAAACAAAGACCATCATTGAAAAATCGCAAGTTGAAAGAGAAATATCCATAATAAAGGACGAAATCCAGGGTAAAGGATACTTTAAAGAATATGCAAAAATAGCAACCAGTTTAGAAACCGGTGGTGATCCTCGAATCCTCTCTTTACAAAACAAACTTTATGAACTCGAACTTAAAAAGGCTTCGCTTCTGGAGAAATACAATTCCGAAAACCCAGAGATAAGGGCCCTCGAAAATCAAATAAACGAAATAAAAACGTCATTGAGTAAGACCCAGCAAGAAGTAGTCGAACAATCAATTCCTTCTACTTCTGATCCGGTATTTCAACAATTAATCCAGCAACTAATTAAAAATCAGGTAGAATTAGTGACACTATCTGCTAAAAGCGCTGCCATAGATTCTGCCTTGAGAGTATTTGAAGGTAAAATATCTACACTACCAGAAAATGCATTAATGTATAGCAAAATTAAGAGAAAAATACAGGCACTCTCAGGAATTTATAACCTTCTCCTGGAAAAGCTTGAACAGACTAAGATCGAAGAAGCATCAAAGATTTCAGATGTTAGAATTGTTGACTATCCAATGATCCCAACAGCACCAGTTTTACCTAAGAAAGTGCAGACAATATTCATCAGCATAATTCTGGGCAGCTTATTGGGACTCTTCCTCACGCTTTCTCTCTATTACCTTGACGACTCCGTCAAGTTCTCAACTGAGGTAGAAACAATTCTGGGCAAACCCTGCGTTGGCAAAATACCGCCTTTTTCCAATCATGACGGAGGAAAATATAGTACTTTAATTATTCACAAAAACCCTTTGAGCCCTGAAGCAGAAGCCTTCAAGAAACTGAGATTCAACGTAGATATTTTAACGAAAGGCTTCCCCAAAATAATTGCCGTTACGAGTATTATTGAAAATGAAGGCAAATCGACAATAGCAGCAAATCTTGCGTTAGCTTATAGCCTTGCTGGCTATAGAACTTTAGTAATTGATGGTGACCTTAGAAAGCCCTCTCTCCACAAAATTTTTGAAGTACCAAACGAACATGGATTTACCGAACTTGTAACCAAAAGCATCTTAAAACCCTACCCATCAGCACAGCAGAATTTGTTTGTTTTGCCTGCTGGGGAAAACTCACTGAATGTACTCAAAATACTCGACGCCTTTGATCTTAAAAAGATCAGAGAATTATTAACGGAGAATTTTGACATTGTTATCCTTGACACACCACCAGTTCTTCCAGTCGCTGAAGTTAACACCCTCGCAGACTTTGCAGGACATATGTTACTCGTAGTTAGGGCAGATTATACGCCCAAGAGACTACTAATAGAATTCACCTCCTCCCTTCCCGAAAACATACAACTCGTAGGATTTGTTTTAAACTTCTACAAAAGGGCAGAGAGGCATTATTACAAGTATTACAAATATTACCACCATGAATCTAAGGATGAAAATAACTCTATAAACAAACTGCTCAAGAAGCTTAGAATTTTTAAGGAGGGGTAATGTTTCTCACACTGCTAATCGTTTTAACCAATTTGATTCCGGGAGATGCAATAGCCATAAGATCAACAAATTACAAAGAACTTAACGACACAATATTTGTACTTGGCGACACCACAGCCGAATTACCATACATTGGAAGAGTCAAAGTAAACGACCTTAATGAAGATAACTTAAGAGACTACTTTGTTGAAACCTATTCGAAATATTTGAAAAACGCCGACATAGCTGTTTTTGTTCTTTACAGAATTTCGGTAATTGGACGTATAAATAGACCTGGAATCTACTACCTACCCTCCTTCGCAAGCTTTGGTGACCTCATCGCCATAAGTGGCGGGCCTTTGCCTGATGCAAATCTCTGCAGAATTAGAGTTTATTCAGGCACTAAAAAGACCTATTTAAACTTTGGAAAGGTGATGAAAAAAAATTTAAAGATAAGCGATCTCGAAATTACCTCTGGAACAGTTGTAGAAATTCCCAAAAAATTTACAATTGGCCTCGAAGACATTTATAAATTTGCAGCCACAACGGGAATTCTTTGGTCCGTATACAGGGAAATAATAGCTAAATAAAGGAGGCTTATGGTAAACGACCTGAAGAATAAGATAATCAAAAAGGAAGCAAAAATTGGAGTAATAGGATTAGGATACGTAGGATTACCATTAGTTAGGGAGTTTCTCAAAAATGGCTTTAAAGTTGTCGGATTCGATATCGATCCTAACAAAGTAGAAATGTTAAATCAGGGAAGGAGTTATATAAAACACATACAGAGTGATTTTATCGCAAGCGCCGTAAAGGATAAAACCTTTGAAGCTACAACAAACTTTGCAAGACTTAAAGAAGTTGACGCAATAATAGTTTGTGTCCCAACTCCACTTGGGGAACATATGGAGCCAGACTTATCCTACGTTTTAAATACTGCTAAAACAATATCAGAAAATATTCGGAAGGGTCATATTATAGTACTTGAAAGCACCACTTACCCTGGCACTACCGACGAAGAGGTTCTTCCAATACTTGAAAAATCAGGGCTTAAAGTGGGAGAAGACTTTTTCTTGGGTTTTTCTCCAGAAAGGGAAGACCCTGGAAACAAACAGTATACAACAGCCACTATACCTAAGATAGTCAGTGGGATTACTCCACAATGTCTTGAGTTAATAAAAACCCTTTATGACCAAATCGTTGTTACTACAGTTCCTGTCTCCTCCACAAGGGTTGCTGAAGCTGTAAAGCTCCTTGAAAACATTTACAGGGGTGTGAATATTGCTTTAGTCAATGAGTTAAAAATGATTTTCGAAAGGATGAACATCGATATCTGGGAGGTAATCGAAGCTGCAAAAACCAAACCCTTCGGGTTCCAACCTTTCTACCCAGGACCCGGCCTTGGTGGGCATTGCATACCCATTGACCCCTTCTATCTATCGTGGAAGGCAAAGGAATACGATATGACTGCGAGATTCATAGAACTCTCAGGTGAAATCAACACCTTCATGCCATACTATGTAGTGGATAAGGCCATAAGGGCACTTAACGCCCACGGAAAAAGCATCAAGGGCGCAAAAATTCTCATCCTCGGAGTTTCTTATAAGCCCGACATCGACGACATGAGAGAAAGCCCCGCTCTGAAAATCATAAAGATTCTCTTAGATGAAGGAGCTCATGTGGAGTACAACGACCCCTTCTTCCCTGAACTTGTCCCTGTGAGGAAATATCAAATTCCTTTGAAGTCCGTTGAACTAACAGCAGAGAATCTCAAAAAATTTGACCTTGTTATCGTCGTTACAAACCACTCCAGTTACGATTACGAATTTATAAGAAAACATGCCAATTTGATACTGGATACAAGAAACGCATTCAAAATCAGAGGGTTAAAAGAAGGAAATATAATTAAGGCTTAACCCTTTCAAATACTAATTCAAGAAAACTTTCTTTAAAACGAATATCGGTTAGTTTAACTTTGTTACGCAGAGCGTAAGTAATACCGTTCCACTGGGGTTTAAGGTTCGATAACTTCTCGAAATCGATGTAGATCTTTCCCTCTTCTTCACTTATTACCCCCTTCGTCATATCTCTTAAAGATTGCAAAGGGCTCCGGATAAACTTATAAACCAAGTCCGAAACATCAATCTCGAAAGCCACAAATTTTTCTTCTTTATCCCACTTTAATCCAATTATTTTCAGGTTCATGCTGACCGGCAAGATGTTTGTACCCCTTATCTCCAATGACCTTTCATAAAATTTGACTTCCATCTCCGAAAGATAAGGCGAAAGATAAAATTTTAAAATATGTTCAATTAGATCCTGAGGTATCCTTACCTTAAACATCCCCTCTGCAGCTCCATCAACCTTTTTAGAAAAATAATCCGATAATATTTGCAAAATATCCGGCATGTTACTCAAACCTCCTGAAAAGCGCAATGACCTTACCAAGAATATAAAGTCTTGACTCTTCTTTACGAATTTTTATTTCCTTATAATTGGGGTTTTCCGGAATCAGATAAACAAATTCACCATCCTCTCTAAAACGTTTACAGGTGACTTCATTGTCAACAAAAGCAACCACAATGTCCCCATTTTTAACAACTGATCCAATCTTAACCACTACAATGTCTCGATCTAAAATTCCTGCACCAATCATACTGTCACCCTTAATTCTCAAAGCAATTGTATTGTGAGCATCTTTCACGAAAAGGGCATCCAGAACCACATTGCCTTCGATCTCCTCGATAGCAGGAATTGGAAATCCGGCAGATACCTTCCCAACAAGTGGTATCATAGCTGCATTTGAAAGTTTAAAGTGTAAAAGCTCAATTCCCCTTGGTTTCCTTGGATTCCTTTTTATGAATCCCTTTTCTTCTAAAACTTTTAAATGCCGTTGAATGCTGTAAATATTGTTTAAGCCAAGATTTAAACCTTCTGCGATCTCCCTAATCGTTGGAGGATATCCCCTTGTAAGTATGAACTGCTGAATAAAATCAAGAACCTCTTTCTGACGCTTAGTTAAAAGCAAAATACCCTCACCCTAAGAAATAATATCTGACTATTATGTAGGCAAGAGCAAGCACAAAAGTAAAGACAGTCGTTGGGAACCCATATTTTAAATAGCTACTAAAGGTAATTTTCTTATCCGTCTTTTCTGAAATGCCAGCGACCACAAGATTTGCCGCTGCTGAAATCAATGTTGCATTACCCATAAAGCAAGCTGTTAAAGAGAGCGTCCACCACAAGGAATTCCCATTAATACCGGGCATTTTCTGTATTATCGTATTAATAATAGGCACCATTGTTACAACAAATGGGATTGCACCCATTATAGTTGTAAAAACAAAAGAAAGGCCGCTTATAAGTAGAATAAGACCCAACTCATTTTTTGTGAACTTTAGTAAGAAAAGGGCTATATCCTTTATAATCTCATATTTTTCCAGGGCTCCCACCAATATAAACAACCCTCCGAAGAAGAATAACGTTGTCCACTCAACTTCATGAAAGTACTCCTCTGGATTCTCATTATTTATAAACAGAAGTAAAGTTGCACCGGACAAAGCCACAACCGAAGGTAAAATCTCTAACCTATCATGAAGAACAAATCCCAAAAGAACGAGCCCAAATACAACAAATGTCTTTATTAACAATTTTTTATCCTTTATAGCGCTCTTTTCATCTATCTTTACGATGGATAAATCAAATTTGCCGGTTATTTTGTAGGTCTTCCCAAAAATTGCCTTCATAAAAAATATAGTTGCAATCATTATCAAGAGAACAGGTAAAGTCAAGTTTGCCACAAAATCGTTAAAAGACAACCCTGCCGCGCTTCCAATTATGATGTTAGGCGGATCCCCGATTAGTGTAGCCGTACCTCCCAGGTTTGAAGCGATAATTTCACCTATAAGGTAAGGAAAGGGAGATACACCCGTCATTTGAGTAACCAGAATTATTATCGGGGAAAAGATCAAAACAGTAGTTACGTTATCAAGGAAAGCCGATACAACACCTGTCAAGATGAAAAAGAAAGCAAAAAGAACGAAATAATCGCCCTTCGAGATTTTTACCGCTTTAATGGCTAAATACTCAAAAAATCCTGTACGTCGGAAAAAGGACACTATAATCATCATACCAAGGAGCAGTCCCAAGGTGTTAAAATCTATTAAATTCCAGGCTTCAAGCGGAGTTATATATCCGAGAAGAATAACCGCAATTGCAGCAAGTATCGCAACAATAGTCCGATGCCATTTTTCCCATGCTATAAGGGCAAAGCTAATAGTAAAAATCGCGATTAAAATAAATTTACTGTTCACCATTCCCATACAATCTCTTTAAAATCGAGAGTCTTGAGACAACACCTTTGTAATAACCTTTATTATCAATCACTACTAAGCAAGTTCTCTTCTCCTTAACTAAGTAGAAAATTGCTTTTAAAACTGAATCTTCTGGCTTTAAAGCCCTATACTTTGTCTGCATTAAATCAGCGGCAAGGAACAACTTGTGGGTGAAATCGGAAAAGACCTCGTGGTCCAAAACACCAAAGGTGGTTATGTAATCAAAATCTTCAATAAGGTCAAAAAACTCTGGAATAAATGGAGCAAGAAGGTCTTCAGCATAAATCACACCGAGTAATTTCCCTTCATCATCGACAACAGGCACAAGAGAAGTGAATTCCTCCTTCATTGTATGGGCTACCTTAGAAATGGGGGTATCGAGTTTTACGGGATGAACGTACGTTAGAACATCTTGAACCCTAAGCAATTCAGACATGTTAAAATTATAAATTGGTTAGTTTAAACTTTCAACTTCCCCTTTTTAAACTTGCCCAGCATTTCTTTAAAATAGGTGTTCTCAGGATCAAGCTTTACTGCTCTCTCTTCAAGTTCAATAGCCTTTTTCTTATAACCTAATTTAAAGTAGATAAGGGCGGCTGTGTCCAGAATATTCGCATCCTCGGGCTTAATCTTCAACGCCTTATCGATCAATTCCTTTGCCTTAGGAAGATTAATATCCCTTAGGACCATAAACCATGCCACCTCATTTAACATATCAGGATCATCGGGATTCTCAGCAATTACTTCCTCCAGGATCTTCATAGCGCGTGAATACTCCAGTTGTGCTAATTCGCTCTTACCTTCCTTTGTGTAACTATCCCCCAATCGTCCATGCGCATCGATAAGGAAAAATCTCTCCCACAACTTATAAATTCTCTTCAATTCTGTAATGGGATCAGGATGATCATCAACCCTTATGTCAACATATTTATCAGAATAACCTCCATACCCTCCATTCTTTCTCATTACGAGGAGGGCTGCAGACTGCCTGCCCCTTGCATCGCCACCTGCCCTGTCCCCTGCGTCGAGAGCAGCTATTAGTCTCTCGGGAAGGTCTCCTGAGGTATTCAAAAAGGCCGATTCCATTGCCTTTAAAACCGTATCCCCAACTAAGATATTCCCCTGTATGGCATAGCAAAATCCATTTACATGACCCGCATATGCCATACATCCCTTTCCGGTCCAGGAAGCAGAGGCACCCTTTGCAGATACAATTCCTACTTGTCTTCTATCAAAAAGCGTGTCTATGCTTTGGAGATATTTTAAAATACTGTCAACGGAATAACCCTTCTTCAAAAGATCAAGAGCAATGGGCCCAAAGGTCGGATTACCATATGCTTGAGATGCGACAGCTCCAACCTCCGCCTCGGCAAAGGGTACGACCGATCCGACAGCAAGGAATTTAGAAGCTACTGCGACTCCAACCTCACCTGTAAGAGTATCACAGGCAACTATGGAGAAGGTTCCATACGCCTTTGAAGGCATGTACATCAAGATTGATAGAAGAGAAATCTTTAATAACATACGACCTCCTTCACGAATTCAATAATATACCTCTGAAAATAGAGGTTCAAACTGCCTCACCAGGAAGCACAAAAATTCCCTCGAAACTGGAACATTCCTCTACCCTGCCATAAAATTTAAAAAATGACAAAGAAAATTAACAATTTAGTAAACTTAATCAAGAACACAAAGGGCGAAATTGGAGTTGTATCCCACTTAAACCCTGACGGAGATGCCGTTGGTAGCCTCCTGGCACTTTATCTCTTTCTCAAAAAAATAGGGAAAAAAGTTACCCCCTTTTTGAAGGATAACGTCCCTTATTTCCTCGATTTTTTGCCTGGAATAAAGGAAATAAAAAAAGAAATAACTCCCAATCTGGATTTGATTTTTTTGGTTGATGCCAGTGAATACTCCCGAACAGGATTTCCTGAACCTTCCAATAAACTAATAGTGAGAATTGACCATCATATCTCGGGCAAATCCTACTCAAATTACGACCTGGTTGTGCCTGAAGCACCCAGTACAACGAGCTTGATCATGAAAATAGTAAAGAAATACGACCCATCCATTATAGATAAAGATATAAAAACTTGTTTATACACCGGGCTGTTGACCGACACTTCTTCTTTTAGACACTCCAACAGTTTTAGATGGGCTTTCAAGGATGCATACTACTTAGTAAATAATGGCCTCGATGTGACTGATATCGCCTCCCTTGTCTACGAAAGAAAAAAGCTAAAGACTCTTCAGCTTCTCGCCAAGTCTCTTTCAACTATTACTGTAAAAGACGAAGTTGGAATAATTTTAATTAAGAGAGAATTTCTTGAGGAATTTGGACTTGATAAATCCGAAACCGAGGGTTTCGTAAACTACCCTCTCTCCATTGATGAAGCCATTGTTGGTATGAGTATAGTAGAAGTAGATAAAAATATATGGAGAGTTAGCTTAAGAGGTAAAAATAAGGTAAACCTCGCTAAGGTAGCAGAAACCTTTGGCGGCGGTGGACATTTTAACGCCGCTGGTTGCACGATAAAAGGATCAGAAGAAGAAGTTATTAATTCTGTGGTCGAAGCCGTTAAAAAATACAAAGTTGGATAAAAAAGGAGAAAATTTATGGAATTAATTTTTGAAATTTCAAAGCCAGGGAAAAAAGGCTATACAATAAAAACCTTCGAAAAAACCGCTGAGTTAGCAATCCCAGAAAAATACCTGAGGAAAGAAGAGCCAAAACTTCCCGAATTAGCAGAGAACGAAGTTGTAAGGCACTTCATTGCACTTTCAACTCTAAACCACCACGTTGATAAGGGATTTTATCCTCTCGGTTCGTGCACTATGAAATACAATCCCAAGGTGAATGAATATACGGCGAATCTCCCGGGTTTTACGCACCTTCATCCATTGCAACCTGCGAGGACTGTTCAGGGTGCCTTAAAACTTATGAAAGAATTGGAGTACCTGCTTGCTGAAATCAGCGGAATGGACGCGATTTCCCTCCAACCAGCGGCGGGAGCCCATGGAGAGTATACCGGAATCAAGATTATAAGAAAATATCACGAGAAGAAAGGCAACCCCAGAAAATATATTTTAATTCCTGATTCAGCTCACGGAACTAATCCTGCTTCCACTACCCTTTCAGGATATCAGGCAATAACTATCAAATCTGACGAAACCGGAAGAATCGATGTCGAAGATTTGAAGAGACACCTAAATGAAGAAGTGGCAGGTTTTATGGTAACGAATCCCAACACCCTCGGAATTTTCGAGAATAGAATTTATGAAATTTCCGAATTAGTTCATTCCGTAGGCGGCTTAATGTATATGGATGGTGCTAACTTGAACGCTTTTGTCGGACACATAAGACCGGGGGACCTCGGATTTGATGTTATGCATTTCAACCTTCACAAAACCTTTTCAACTCCTCACGGCGGAGGTGGCCCAGGGAGTGGGCCGGTTGGTGTTAAAAAATTCCTCGAACCCTATCTACCCGTTCCCAGGATAGTTGAAAAGGATGGAAAATTTGAATTGGACTACAACTACCCAGACTCCATAGGTAAAATTCACTCTTTCTATGGAAACTTCCTCGTGATGATAAGGGCTTACACATACATAAGGATGTTGGGAAGGGAATATCTGAAGAAAGTAAGTGAAGATGCAGTTCTAAATGCTAACTACCTTAGGAAGAAACTAATGGAGCACTATGAATTACCATACAAGAGCACTTGCATGCACGAATTTGTTCTATCAGGAAGAGAATTCAAAAAATATGGGGTAAGGACACTGGATATTGCAAAAAGAATTCTTGACTTTGGAATGCATGCCCCGACCATTTACTTCCCATTAATTGTACCTGAAGCTATTATGATTGAACCTACAGAAACCGAGAACAAAGAAACCCTCGACCGATTTGTGGAAGTCATGTTACAAATAAAGGAAGAAGCCGAAAAGAATCCAGAAATTTTAAAGACTGCTCCTCATACTACCCCTGTAAAGAGATTGGACGACGCTCTTGCTGTAAAACTCTCAAAGGTAAGATACACAGAAGAATAGGTTAAAGCCGTTTTTACTCAACAACACAGCGAGCTTCCGCTACATTGTCATCCCAATCTTCTGCCTTTAGATCTCCATCTACAAAAATCTGCACTTTGACCGAATCAGAACTCCACGCACTAATGTAAACTGTATCACCTCTATCTGCCAAGAAGGAATAATTCCACGGAATCGGGGCATTAATTATCGTGGAAGATTCCCCGGCACTATTAGAAACAAAGGTAATCGTGTATGCTTTTGAAGCCTTGCCAGTAACTCTATATTCAACCGTTAGTTGATTCTTTTCACAAGCAATAGACAAAATTCCAAAGACAAGTACTGCCATCAGATATAACTGAGGCTTAACAGACATTTTGCATGCCTCCAGTTTGTTCAAATATTACTCCGACTTATGTCTCTCTATTTCCAACCCACGGGAAAGAGGTATAGCGGTTCCTCTTTTATTCCAAGGACTCTTTTCACCTCATCATCAATAAAAGCCCCTACCGCAACGGTTCCAAGTCCAAGGGCTGTTGCTTCCAAGTAGATGTTCTGGCCAATATGCCCAGCCTCCATATACACGTATCTTTCTGCTCTTGCTCCATACCTTGCCCTTGTCCGTTCAAAAACAGCGGAAATTACTATCGTTATAGGGGCCTTCAAAATCATATCCTGCCTGAGGGCTCTTTCGGAAACCGCTTTTCTTAAATCGCCTTCCTTTACCAAGAGAAGAGAATGATCATCAAGAATATACTTATACAAGCCGGGACTTAAATCTTCAACATTACCAGCAATAAGATAGAGCTCCATAGGATAAGTAGCACCAGCGGAAGGAGCCGCCCTCTTCCCGCTCGCCACTTTACCCTGAGCCGCCCACAATAATTGGGAGACTTCTTTCAAAGTTAAAGGAGCATCCTTATAGGTTCTAATAGATCTCCTTTCGTTAATAGCCCTTTCAAGGGAAAAATTACTATCTTTTCTTGGCTCGGGAAGTTTAACCATTTTTATCTCTCCTGCAAGAAGAAAAAGTATTAACAACCACATGAAGTCCCCCTCCAAATTTAGACCATGCTAAAGGTATTGCACGCCACTTTAAATGCACAATTTTTGCACCTATTCAAAAGTTTCCTCTTATCCTTGGATATATAAGGCAAATAAAAATTCACGTCAGGATTTAAAATCTCACGCAGTATCTCTTTTATAAGTTTATCAGTGTTATCAAAAATATGGTCTTCTGAAAGGCCCACTAACTTAAGTTTGTTGTCACCACCTCCCCTCAGGGGGAAGATAGTCGCATAAACCCTTTCTCTACTATTTCCTTCCACCTCTCCAAGTTTAGAGTTTTTCCACAACCACAAATAGACAAGAAGTTGGATTTTCGGCTTTTTAATAATCTCAGAGACAAGACCTCCCTGGCTCTTCAATTCTTTTAATACACTCGCCAAATCTTCTCCTGTCTGGTAATCCTGAACAGATCTCCCGCTTTTATAATCAATAATCACTAACCCGTTGGTGTAAAGATCTATACGATCTATTTTACCTGTAAAGTTTAAGGTAATACCATTGCCAAGTTCAACTTTTGTATCGAGTTCCTTCTCAGTGTAATATCTGTCAAAGTCACCAATTTGATTTTCGCTTAATTCTTCTTTCAACTTACTTTGTAAGTCCGACAATGAAACCCATAACCTTTCAGTAATCGCAGTCTTTAAAATCGTTATTCTCGGTGTCTCAACAGGATATTGCTTTTCCAGTACTTCTCTGGCAACATCAGAGAAACTGTTTTTCTCCTTTTCATCCCCTTTAAACTCACCGTCGAGACTAGCAAAAAATTTCTGCAGAATTTCGTGGATAACATTACCTATTACCCTATTATCGTATTCATCCTCCAATTCCTCTCTGAATCCAAAAACATAGGTGAGTGCAAACTTCACCGGGCATTCGAGATAGGTTTCCAGGTGGGAATATGAATATTTTATTTCCCTCAACTTCTCAATGATTTGGGAATTTTTCTTAATGCCACCTTCGAAATTGAAACTCCTCAAGCTCGAGGTAGAAATAATATTGTAGAAGCTATTATGGGGCACTGACTTTTGGGGGCGCCCCATTGCCTCAAGGTATTCTTTCAAAATCAAAATCAAGTAAGAGGGATCATCAAAATTAGAATCTTTATAAACTATCGTGCAATCATTAGAAGACTGTAAAAGGGTAAAGAATACGTATTTTGCAAGTTTGTTTTTGGAATCCACATCACTGAGCTTGAGTCTGAACCTCAAATCAAAGGGCAACAAAGTATTATATTCAAAATTTTGAGTAACCACTCCTTCTTGGACATCGAGAATGATCACTCTCTTGAAACTCAAAAGCCTGGTTTCGAGAAATCCAATAATCTGAAGTCCCTTAAGTGGTGTTCCTTTTAAGGGAACAGAAAGACTCTGAATAACCTCCACTACAAAGTTGGCAAAATCTTTCACATACTCTATTTTATCTTTTAAACCGTTTAAAGGAAGTTCAGACAGTAACGAATTTTTAAGAGCCAGCAGCTCTTCGATAAGACTTTCCCGAAGCCCTTCAATATCTTCCTTAATACGTAAGGAGAAATGGCTATCCTTTGCCTTCCCAAAGAAATTTACAAAAAAGTCAACAAAGTCGGAGAAAGATTTTGGTGATAAAATAGGATTCCAGAATTCAGACAGAAAGTCGTTCCAAAAAGCTTTTGACTTCTTTATTGAATTTTCATCCACTACAAGCTTATCAATCATCTCTTCAACATTCTTATCGCTCACTAACGAGTAACCTGAAGAGGAAAGTTCCTTAAGAAACTTCAAGAATTCCTCTACACCTTCTGCCTTAATATTCCTCTCAAGAAAATTCTTAAACTTTTTAACGTTTATCAAATATGAACTTGACCCTGAATCATATTGAGTGAACTGCAATAGCTCCTGTAGGTCTTTGAAAAAAGTAAAATACTCTGTGAGTTTTAACGGATAACCCATCGATACATTAAATTCAATGCCTTCGGGGATTGCGAATTCAATAAGGGGAAATAGTTTCGAAGGATCAGGTAAAACAATAGCAGTATCTATTGAATTCAACTCATCCTTTTCAATCTTAGATAGCCCATCAGCGATGGTAAATACTTCTGAAATATCATCATCGGTGGATATGAGCTCGACCTTTAAATCCTGAGGCAAAGGGGGTTCATCAAAAGTAAAGTCCCTGCCAAGTAAATCCTTCCAAAATTGAATGTTGAACTCCTCAAGAACAAACTTGGATTTTTGAAGGATAAGTAAAAAGTTTTCAGAATTGAGGGCTTTTTCGAGGAACAACCTCTCGCTTTCCGTCAAAAGAAAAGGGGGGCACAAAACTATTTGAAATTCCGGGAAATCCCTCTCTAAGTTAATCCTGTCAGCGACAACAAAGTACCTCGAAGACCTTGTGGAATATCCCAGTTCATTTATTCTATTATAAAACTCCTCGTAAACGGTAGGATAATTCTCAAGCAAGATTTTGGTTCTTGAATTTTCGGGCAAATCAAGGGTCTGGAAAACTAACTTTAACTCTTCTTTCGTACGCCTATGGATCTTTAATTCCTCAAAATCATTGTAAATTCTCCTTCCAAGGGTCGCAAAATCCCAGAAGTCAAGTTCCTTAAGAAAACCCTTGTACAGTGTATACAAAATATACAGGGCATCGTGCTCCGCCAGCTTTTTATCCATCTTGACGAAATTTTCGTAATAATAATCCACAAAATCGTCGATAGAAAAGATTATAGGTAAAATAACAGGGTTGCCAATTTTCTGACTAATAAAATACCTCAAGTATACCCCTGAACGCCTGTTGGGCAAGATAATGATAAAATTAGACAGTTTTTTATCCTGGTCAGCGTTTTCAATCAAATATTCAGCCAAATTGGAGAGAAAATTTCGAGGTTCAAGCAAAACTACTTTTTCATTCATCCTAAGAGACCACCTCCAATTTATCTTTAAAGACGTAAGCCAAATATCCCTTAACCTTTTTATCTTTGAAGATCTTTTTCATAACGTCAATATATCTCTTTATCTGATTCCTGTCCTCCGGCCGTGGATCACCGGTTTTGAAATCTATCACTTCAACCAAATCTCCGGAAACAATTATCCTGTCAACCCTTTCGAAACTTCCATCGGGTAAACCGATCTCCCTTTCTCTATAAAGTTCAACCCCCTCTCTCCTTGCAAGAAGCCTAAATCTTTCGTCCTTAGTGAAATAATCTACCAAAATTTTTAAATTCTCTTCCAACTCAGAAGGATCTAAATAATACTTATTTGCAATAGCAGCCAATCGGTCCCTATAACTTAACAGCTGTTTCGGCGTCTCAACAAAATCAATGGAGTGGAGAAACTCATGCATCGCATCACCAAACATGCTCGCTCTTAATCCCGAAATAACATCATCGGTATGAGCTTGCTCATACTGTTTTTCTCTGAAAAGCCTAATTTCGCTTTTTCTTCCCTTAAAACTCAAAGAAATTCTGGCAGGGAATTCTAAAACCCCTTCAACCTTTTCAGGAACCGCTTCACCGTATTCCTTTTCGTCGGCACCGACCTTCTTCAATAGACTGTCGAATAAGTCACCTTCAACATATATGTTATACATCCTTTTTTGCGCCCGTGTTAAAGCAACATATATTGTGTTTATTTCCTGTACAAAATCGTCGATCAACTTTTCAAAATATCTATCCTGCATTTGTTTAGTGTAACTATTCATCATCAAGTTACTATCAATGACCTTAAGATGGCCTTTCTTAATTTTGAAAGGATGAAGAAGTCTTCTGCAATGATTCCTATCAAAGTACAGGTTTTCAGGCTTACCTTTTGAATCAACAAAAACATTAATAACTACAGGGAAACCAAGCCCTTTGGCTTTGTGAAAGGTCATAACCTTTATAGCATTGATTTCGGTATTTTGCGGAATAGATAAATCTTCATTTTGCGACTCACTGTTTCCGTTAAGAAATCGTTTAAAAACTCCCTCAATCTTGTCAATAGTAAGGTGACCTTCTCTTCCTTCCGCAGAATAGAGATAATTTAGAAACCTTAAAATACCACTTTGTGATTCATCCTCAGTTAAAAACTCAAATTCTCTCAAAAATTCCGAAAACAACCTTGCTAAAGACCCTTTTTCAACGTAACTGTGATAGCGCTTCCTCAGTTGTTTAAAGAATTGAGCGAGTTCACTGTCCGCCCCGAATCTTTTTTGTTTAAACTCATAAAATTCCAGTAGAAGATCATCAGAGCTCTTTTTCAGAATCTTTTGGGCAATTTCACCTGTACTGAAAATAAGAGCAGACATCAGGTCACTTTCATCCCTCAAAAATTTTACAAGGCAAAGGAGTTCCCACAATACTTTTTGACTCCTTATATCTAAGGATGAATAACAAACCACAGGCAGCTTTAGTTCAAGTTCAATGGTGCTCGCTATTTGAATTACCATATCATTATCTCGCGTAAGAATAGTTATATCGCCGGGACTAAACTCTTTAAGTAAATTTTGCACCAAATCTTTCAAGGTCGGGAGGACGATGTTAAGTTTTTCTTCCTTACTCATTCTTTTTTTCGACGAAGTTATTTTAATATTTTTAACGTACCCCTTATCAGGCTTTGCAGCATCCTGTCGAATAGGAATCCATATGTTCTGGTAAGTATTAACAATTTCTTGCACCTCAGGGTCGTCTTTATCTTCAGAAATAGTATTTTCGAGTTTTTTCTCTTTTTCTCCCATCGAACACTGTGGCGTGTTGTCTTCCGTGTCACTTCCGAGTTTTTTCTTTATTACTCCCATCAGAAATTCCACAAATTTACCCTCGCTAAATACAACTTCATTTACAAACTTGACAATAGCTTCCGCACTCCTGAAGTTTTTATCCTGACACCTTGGAACAAACGGTGCTTCGTTGAGACCATAGTTTTTATAACCATCTTTGGTCATAAGATTGTACATAATTTTGTAATCAGCCTTTCTAAACCCGTAAATCGCTTGCTTCACATCTCCCACTACGAAAAGCGTTCCTCCAGAGCTCAGCGGTTCGCTAATTAAGTAACGCAGGATTTCCCATTGCTGTGGATCGGTATCCTGGAACTCATCAATCAAAATATGCCTTATATTGTAAAAAAATCGGATCAATCTATCACTGTAAGATGCATTTAAAAGGTATTCCCTTATTATTCTACTGGTATCCGAGATCGTCATAATTCCCATGGTGTTTAGAATCTTTTCATACTCAGGCTTGTAAAAATTGTCATAAAATTCTGCAACCTTTGTCTCAAGCTTATTGTAAACCTCAAAAGCGCATAATAATTTTGATTGAACCTTTTCAATCAAATCACCTTTTCCCGAGAGCTCGTCTGCAAACTTATATGCATTATTTCCAGAGGACAGGTATTCCAATAACGCTGTAACGCTGTCATCCGCTTGAAATCTCTTTCTTACACTCTTCACATTATTTAGAGCCCTCGCTACATCCTCCCCAATTCTAAAATCTTCACAATTAGCCGAAGTAAAAAGTGGATGGGGTTTGATATCGTATAACAATTTATCTTCTTCTTCCTTCATATCCAACATCTTCTTATTGAAAGCGTTCAGCAAATCCCAAGCAAAGGTGTTACCACTCCTTGCCAATTCAATAACCAGTTCCTGAACTTCAGACAACCTCTCTGGAGAGTTTAGCAGATTTTCTACAGCAAGATTCAACACTTCCACATCAACATCATATTGAACCTTTATAGCGAATTTTATGCCCAGTTCGTGGAGCAAGAGGCGTCTTAGCCTCTCCATAAAACTATCGATGGTTCCAATCTGAAGTCGAGGGTAGTTTTCGAGGATGATTTGGTAAATTTCACTAACTCTCTTTTGAATAAAATTTCTGTCAAAAACATTCAATAAACCTGGGAATCTTTGATAATTTCCTTTTCTCAAATCATCCAGAATATCAAGCACTCTCCTCTTCATCTCCTTCGCTGCTTCTCTTGTAAAGGTAATGGCAAGGAATTTTCTAAGAACTTCCTTAGAATAGCACTCCCTTATAAGTAAATAGACCAACCTCTTTGCAAGAAGTTCCGTTTTTCCAGAACCTGCGGAAGTAGGAACAACTATAAAGGGAGCATCCTTGAAGTCCATCAATACAACAGACTCTAAATCCTTTGGACTAATCTTCATAATAAAATAGCGTTAAATTTCATGTGCAAGTATAGAATTCTCATTAAGATCAACAAATTTCACATAATTCGAATATCTCTCAAGGAGATAATTTTTCACTTCTTCTTTGCAACTAAAATACAAAATCTGCCAACCTTCCTTAGAAATTTTTACGAGCAAATCCAATTCCCTTCTCAACCTTTCCTGATCGCTTTTTACAAATGGGTCATCGAACACAAAAAAGCCGCTTCTTCCTTCCAGTACCTTGATTCCAAGCCCGAGCCTTATAGCAAAAAATAGCTGATCTATGGTACCGCCAGAAAGCTTAGAAACCCCTATAACATTCCCCTTTCGATCTTCCGCTTTTATAGTTCTCGCACCCAGATCATACCGGATACTCTTGTACCTACCACCGGTAATAAGTTCAAAAAATTCTGAAGTCTGCGTCAAATCGCTAAATAAGTCGTTAAATCTATTTTTACTTCTTTCAATCTCACCATCGAGAATTTTAACCAAAATCTTGCTAAGATTTATTCTCTTTTCCTGCTCTTCGATAAAATTTTCAAGACTTTTTTTACACTCAATTAGATCACTTATGCTTTTAACGTCAATAGGACTATACAGAATATTCTGCACCTCGCTCTCTATCTTTGCAAACTCTGCCCTCAAACTCTGTAGACTTTTTTCAACTTCTTCCTTAACTTGAATCAATTTCTTCCTTTTTTCTTCAACTTCCTCCAGATTCTGAAGACTATAATCACCCAGAGGCTCTTCCTCACCCCTCTGAATCCTCAAATTCCTCAGCCTCTCCTGAAGTTTAGCGAAGAAGTCATTTTCGTCCTGGTAATCGCTAATCTCATCGTGCCATAGACCTTCTAACTCTTTGAAAAACTCCCTCATTTTACTTTCATTACTCTTCTTTTCTTTCAGCTTTTCCTCAAATTCGTTCAGACTTTTAATTTCAAATCTCTCATTCTCTACTTCAATTTTAGCCTCAATTTCGCCTCGCCTCCTCTCCAGTTTTTTAAGCTCTTCCTCTTTTTGCTTTTTAACCTGTTCAAGGGTTTCTTTTTCTTTGTTTAATCCATCTAACTCTTTTTCTTTTTCGACCAACTCACTCTTTACCCTTTCTATCTCCTCAGAAAGACTTTCTATTTCCGAGGACTTAAATCCTACACTCTTCGCCCTATCAAAAATTTCATTCTTTAAAAGGATAAAATCTTTCACAAAACCAAGGGCCTTAGAGTATAAGTAAACAAAGAGAGAAGTAAGGGCAAAAAACAGAAAAGATACAATAAAAAGTAGGTTATTTTTTAGTATGGTGCTTGCCCCTAAGAAACCTACGAAAAGCAGGCCTGAAATTATGTACAAAATTTGCATCAGCTTTTTATTTTTGACATTTTTCTCATAATCGGGAAGCATTAACTTATATTTAACTATCTTTTCACTCAAAAGTTTTTCGGTCAGCTCAATCCTCTGAATTTCACTCTTGATTTTGTTGAGATTAACTAAGTTTTGGGTAAGCGAAGAAATTTTCTCTTCCAGGGATTTCAAATCCTTTTCTTTGATCGTTTCAATTTCTTTAATGACATCTTCCAGGTCTTTATGCAATTTTCTGTAGTTATCTAACGCCTCTTCAGTGTAATTTCTATACATCTCATTCCGGGTCTTGTAATCGAAATATAAATTAATCAATTCCTCTGTTCTTTCTGCTAATTTTTCTGACTTTTTTCTCTTTAAAACCTCTTCAATCTTCATCACTTTCTCGAGTTCGCGCTTCACCTCTCCCGCAATATACTCGAGCTCTTCGTAATTCTTACTCTCTATCTCCTTAAGAAGGTGTTCGATTTTTGGCAAAGCCTGTTTCGCCCTCTCATATCGATCTGCAAGATAATTATCTGCCTGCGTATTCTTTAAACTTAGGGTCTCCGTTAACTTGTTCATCTCCAAAAGTTTCTTTTTTACACTTTGCAGAATATCTATGTATGTACTGCTCAACCTATCCAGCGCAGAACGGAAAACTTCTTCATCCTTTGTATAACTTAGGGAACTATTTACAACAAAAAAGAGATTATAAATTTCACTTTTATTTAGGTTCAGCTTCAGAAGCCTCTTGAGAGCGTTACTATATATCTTTCCATTTTCTTCAAGTTCTATGATAACGCCTTCATTACATGAAGTCCGAAAGATCTTCTTGTCAAAACCCTTTTCACTTACATCAAGGGGAAGGCCGCAAAGAATAGCCTCTATTACAAGGGTCTTACCCTTCTCGTTCAATCCCCAAACCAGGGTAAAATCACCCGGCTCAATGGGGCTCTTTAAACTTAGTGGCCCAAAATTCTTTATATCGATCTTCGTTATTCTCATATTTTACCCTTTGGAGAATAAACCTGACTAAGGGCTGATAGAAACCACTGTTTTAAGGTTCTCTTATCTTCTTCACTAATATCATTATCATTAAGCCCGTCTATTTGCTCGAGTATACTCTGACTAAAGGGCTTATCCAGTAAAAAGCCAACATCTAAAACCCCAAACCAATTTTCTGAAAAAACCACTCTCCCTGTCCATTTCTCTTCGCAATATCTTTTTACCACTTCCTTTAAATTTGACTCACTTATTCCTTGCTCTTTGCTACTAATGTACCCTTTCAGTTCTAACATTAGAGTTTTGCGTGGACTCGTACTAAGGGAGCTTTCAATTTTGGATAAGACATAATTTTCTATGGACTCCCCACTTGTTGGTGTTAGATATATTTCAAGTTTTTCAAAATAGAAGGTTTCTAAAGGATATTTGTTCAAAACCACTTTTTTAGTATCGGGGTCTACATCGTAAATTAACAGATATCTCGTTCCCAAATCGTTTCGTGTTATTGAAACGGGGGCTCCTGAATAAACTATTAATCTGCTGCTATCGCCGATGGAAATAGGTTCACCGAAAGTATGATAATGTCCGGAAAGAACCAATTGCACCGATGGAAATTTCTGCAATACCTTTAATGAGAGCGAAAAGGCGGTTTCTTCTTCAGCACCTGCAATTTCCTTTCTGTGCTTAATCTTCTTTAGCACCTCATCAAGGTCACCGTGGAAAACAAAAATATTGAACCAAGAAGGATCAACGTTTTTAGAGATATAAGCCAGCTTTTCGTAAAAATATTCATTCGTTGCTCCATCTAAGTACGGAACGGTGAAAAAGGAAATCCTATTGGAAGGATCACTATGGATGAGATTATTTTTAGAAAGCACCACAACATTCTCACCTAAATCCCTTTCGGTTTCGAAGGCTAAGAAGTCATGATTTCCCGGTATAACGATCGTCTTAAATGGTAATCCAGAAAAGTAACTTCTCAACTTAGCAATATTTTCGTTAGCAGATGCCACATCATCAAATAAATCACCAGCAATCACGAGATAATCTACCTCATCACCCTTAGCCTTTTCCAGGACCAGCTTTAGTGCATCCCACCTTTCGGGATGTTCAGAATCAATGTGAAGGTCTGAGGTATGAGCAATGTTCATATTGTTATATTGTATAAAGGATGTTACGAAAAGTCAAATACCAAGAATTTATCATATTAGCAGGATTTGTCTTTGCAAGCCTGGCTTTCTAACTGAAGAGTAGAATGAGTTATATTAAGCTTTTCCTGTAAAAGTTTATTTACTTTTTCAACAATTTCTCTCGTTTCTGAAACGTACATGTCGTCCACTTCCAAATGGGCCTCTAAATGAATCTTTCCATCCTTTAAACTCCAAATATGTACATGGTGAATCCCCCGAAGCCCCGGAACATCCTTAAGTAACTCAAAAATTTCTTCTTCATGTACGGGAAAGGGTGCAGCTTGAAGCATTATCCTAAGTGACTCTATTACAACCTGAATACCTTCTTTTAGTATTAATAATCCAATAAGAATCGCCATTAATCCATCTACCCAGAAAATTTTAAAGAATAGCATCAAAAAGCCACCCACAATTACACCAATCGAGGAAAGTGCATCACCCAGTAAATGAAGGTAAGTGGACTTTATGTTCAGACTCTCTTTGGAGTAGCTATGGAGTAAGGATAAAGAGAACAGGTTGGCAAATAGTCCAATTATGCTTACAGGCAATAGAAGGGAAAGTTTAATCACTTCGGGGTTAATGACCCTTTTAAAACCACTTACGATCATCAAAAAAGATAAGACAGAGACAATGGTTGCATTAATAAGAGCGGCAAGTATTTCAAACCTTGCGAAACCAAAAGTATACTTACTGGTTCTCCCTTTTTCACTCAAAATCAATGCAATTAGGGAAAACAACTGTGAAAGGGAGTCCTGGAAATTATGAAGTGCATCAGAAAGCAGAGAGTAACTTTTTGAGAAAACTCCACCAATGGCTTCAGATATAGCAATAAGCAAATTGAGCAAAAAGACAAAACCTAACTTCCTCTTCATTTTTTGTAATGTTAAAGGAACAATGGCGTATTCAAAAGCAATTAAACTATAACGCCAATTGAATAAACACAAATATGGCTTCATATTTATAAAACTATGGAGGGGTGGCCGAGCGGCTGAAGGCGCACGATTCGAAATCGTGTATCCCCGTAACAGGGGATCGTGGGTTCAAATCCCACCCCCTCCGTAGCGATTATTATGAGGATATTTACAGCTTTTGAACTTCCGGAAAAAATCAAAGACGAAATCTACAAAATTGTAAGCGAGAAAAGCCCCAAAATTAGCGGCGTAAAATGGGTAGAGAAAGAAAATCTCCACATCACATGCAAATTCCTGGGTGAAATTAACGAGAAGCAACTGGAAGAACTTATCTCCAAACTTCAGGAAAAACTAAACAAGGGCGAAAAAGTTAGGATCTCGATAACGAATTTTGGCTGTTTCCCAAATTTCAGGAATCCGAGGGTATTGTGGTTAGGAGTTCAGGGCGAAGTAGACAGGTTACAAAAAATATGGTCAACATTAGAAGAAATTTCAAAAAATTTAAAAATCGGTGAACGAGAAAAAGATTACGTGCCCCATGTAACCCTTGGTAGAGTAAAGTCGCAAATATCCTTGGATAAAGATTGGATAAAATACAGTTCAAAGGAGTTTGAAATTACCCACTTGACGGTATTCCAGAGTACATTGACGCCGTCAGGTCCAATTTATAAAAGCATCGCAAAAATTGGATTATGAAAGAAAAGATACTAAACAGAGCAAGGGAAATAATCGATATAGAACTTGAGGGATTAAAATCCCTGAAAGACTCCTTAGATGAGAGTTTTTATCGAGCCATAATACTCCTTCTCCAATGTAAAGGTAGAATTGTGGTTTCAGGAGTTGGAAAATCAGGGATCGTGGGGAGAAAAATCTCATCGACTCTCAACGGAGTTGGAATTCCATCGGTTTTCTTACACCCCTCTGAATCCCTCCATGGCGAATTGGGAATGATACAAAAGGATGACGTTTTCTTAGCAATATCAAAAAGTGGACAGTCTGAGGAATTTAGCATTATCCTTCCCTTTGTGAAAAGGATTAATATTCCAGTTATAGGAATGACCTCCAACCCGAATTCAGATTTAGCAAGGCAGTCTGATGTGGTTATTCTCATAAAAGTCGATAAGGAGGCATGCCCCTACAATATTGTCCCTACAACATCTACCACTGCAATGATGGCACTTGGCGACGCCATAGCAATTATCCTAGCAGAATTAAAAGGGCTAAAACTGGAACAACTTGCGACACTCCATCCAGGCGGTACCATTGGCAAAAAATACTGGCTCAAGGTTGAGGACATGATGCTTACTGGTCCACAACATGTGCCAATCGTACATAAAGAAGCCCCAATGAAGGAAGTGATCCTCGAAATGACACAGAAAAGAGGCATAACAAGTGTAGTGGATGACGATGGAAGAGTGATAGGCGTTATAACCGATGGAGACCTTAGAAGACTCCTTGAAAAAACCCAGGATATATTTAACCTCAAAGCAAAGGAAGTTATGACCACGAACCCTAAAACCATTAAAAAGGACGAACTGGCAGCTGCTGCCGCGTCCAGGATGGAACATTACGGTATCACCGCACTAATTGTAGTTGACGACCAGAATAAGCCCATTGGAATAATCCACTTACACGACCTTATGAGAGCGAAAGTAATATGAAGCTTAGAAAAGCTATTTCACTTATTTTTTTAGCCCCCATAATTATGTCCTGTGCAAGAGAACAGGATAAAACAATTCAAAAAGATACCTCTTCAGCCCCACAGCAAGAAACCTACAACATCCATTTGCAGATAAAAGAATTTGAAGTTAAACGAATTGAAGTTTTTTCTGAAAAAGCCACCTACTCAGGAGATACCATCAACTTGATAAATTTCAAGGTCAACTTCTTTGATAAAGGCGAAGTAACTGCCACCATGGTGGGCGATACCGGAACCATCGTCGAGAACTCGGGTTTTATGGAGGCGCACGGAAAGGTTAAATTAGTAAGCACTAACGGTGATTCCCTGATTTCCAATGTCCTAATATGGAACCAAAAGTTAAATCTAATTTATAGCCCAACAGAATCCTACTTATACAAAGAAAACAAAATAATCCGCTCATCGGGACTCGAATCTGATCCGGGGCTAAAAACCATAAAATTCAAGGGAAAGGTCTATGTTGAATGAAGACTTAACCACAAAGACGCCATCCAATTTTGAAAAGAAAGAGCTTGATGAGTTCATAGACAAATTTTCTGAGAAAATTGTAAGCTTAAATCTTTCTGTAATAGCGGTAGTCACCCTTGAATCAATAAAGCCCCTTTCCTTCTTCGCAAGTCAGGCAATGGTTTTCCTTGAGCCCTTGGTAAAAGCCTTTTTCACTGCAAAAGATTATGATAAACTTTACAGAATTCTGGAAGACAGGAAGCTCTTGGAAAAGCTCATAACCACCATTGAAGAAAAAGCAAATAGATAATGGTCTTCTTTACCATCCTTCTTTTAAGTTTCATCTTTCAGCCAGTAAGAATAAAATACAACGGTGGTGGAGATTGGTACAACGATCCAGAAATTTTACCAAATCTCTGTAATGAACTTGCAAAAAGGGTACCATCAGTAAAGGTTAAACCAGAAGAAGTTGTATTAACCTTTGAGGACGATAGGATTTTCAAATATCCTTTCCTCTTCATTACCGGTCACGGCAACATATCTTTAAGCCAAGCCGAAATAGAAAATTTACGGAAATATGTTTTTAATGGAGGCTTCGTTTATATTGATGACGATTTTGGAATGGACGAGTACTTTCGAAAAGAGTTTAAAAAATGGTTTCCAGAATACGAATTCAAAGAAGTCCCGCTCAACCATCCCATTTATAATCTTTATTACAAATTCCCAAAGGGGCTTCCTAAAATTCATGAACACTACGAAGGAAGGCCCGTAGCTTTGGGACTTTTTATAGGAGGGAGACTCTCTTTACTTTACACATACAACTCAAATATTTCTGACGGCTGGACAGACCGATACAACGACCCTGATTCTTTAAGAGAAGAGGCTTTTAAATTCGGAATTAATTTGATTCTTTATTCGCTATTCTATTGAAAATCAGGTTAAGACCCTGTATTTGAGGGCGCTGATTATGAGTTCCTTCACATCCTTACCATCTTCCGGATAATTGGCGATATAAAAACGCTTTGTAGCGAACATCTCGTCCATTTTTCCCTTAAGTCTGTTGAGGACCGCCTCGAGTCCATATTTATTTGTTTCCGGCAAAATGATAAAAATCCACCGATACCCAATGGAATACATATCGGACTCCCTTAGCATCTTCTTAAAGATTTCCAGTAGCTGGACTTTTTTGTCCTGAACAAGAATTTTATCGAACTCAATCAATATGATGGAGAACTCCCGTTGATATCTTTCTGATCTGGCTATTTCTTTTCTCATAAGGGCAAAAAAGGCCGGATAATTGGGTTCCTTAGAAATCTCCGCTAAGATATTCTGAACCTGCGTATCGGACAGCAAGAACTGGTACTTGCCTAAGAGGTACTTTTCGAGCCCTTCATTTTTCATCCGCAATAGGAATTTCTTTGCATCATTAACTTTCCCAGCCTTAATGAGTTGATTAATGAATTCTCCATAATAAACAGCAGCCTTTTCATCGTTATTCAATTCCTTGTAAAGGCGGCCGAGAATCTCAAGGATTTCCATGTCATTGGGTGTGAGAGCTCTAATCTTCTCAGCTACAGAAATGGCCTGAGATTTTTTCCCTGCCTCGAGAAAAAGATTAAAAGCCTGACGGAGTTCCCCAACAGCAAGTTGCTTCATTCCCATGTTGAGATAAATGTCTGCCCCTATAAGCCTGAGAGATGGATCATCAGCCTGCTGATTTACGGCAATGTGATAAAATTCCATTGCCTCTTGAAAATTCTTTTTCTGGATTGCTTTAAAAAGACCTTTTTTAACATCCTGTAAGTTCAACATGTTTATATTATACTCTCACACAATTACTCAGTCAAGAGTTCGGCGTTCCTCAGAATTAAACTACTTTATTGAGCCCTTCTCTACAGCCTGTTTCCAGACTAAATTTCTGCATCTTTTAGGTTTCTCCTAATAGCATTTTAATAAAAGCCTTTAATGCTGGTATTTTATTTTTGACAATGTCCCAAATGATCTCGGGTTCTATTCCGAAATATTCATGAATTAATTATATTCCGTAAATCCACTATTTTACGCCATTCAATGTTTGAATATTTCTGCTTGAAGTCTTCTGGTAATTGTCTAACCGCTTAACCGATTATCTCTAAAAAACGTATTACTGCATATTATCTCATATCATCTTTTACAAAGGCCTCGTAGTCTATCCCTTTGGTAAACTTCTCTAATTTCATTATTTCATTTAGTATGCCTTTTAAAATCACATTTACATTTCGCTTAGACATAAACAACCTCTTGCAAAATTATATCTTTGAGTTCTTGTTTTAAGGCTCCTTTCATAATAAGGTCTACTTTTATTCCTAACAAATCCTCAAGAAAATATCTAAGTTCCATATAATTATCAAAAGTCTTACCTTCTTTCTCAAAATCAACCAAAATATCCAAATCACTGGTTGAGGTCTCTTCTCCCCTTACATAAGAACCAAAAATCCCAATTTCAGTTACTTTAAACCTCTCCTTCAGGATAGCTTTTTTATCTTCCAAAATTTTTTTTATGTGCTCTATGGTTTTCATAGCCTTTCCCGTGCCGATTTAATTGCTTTGTGAAAAAGGCATCCAAGGGTTTAAAAACATAATTTTAACCTTTGATTGCTCACCCTCATACTTCTCCCATTCTTCATATCGAATTACAGTTAACCAATTTGTTCTTATCCAATTATACATCTTTCTATGTAGCTTTTCAATCTATCGGCATTCCTCAAAATTAATCTACTCGAAACGCGGTTCTATTTTAAAAATAAACATCTTTAAAAATATCAAAGTAAAAAACGACCAAGGTGCGCATTTCCTTTCCATACACGCAAGGATGCTCATTACATCTCAGAATCAATATTTTAACGAAAGTGCTCTCACATGGTTATAAAGAACTTTACCAAAGAATCGTCTAAATAGACGACGTTATCCAACCCCTCCAATTTAAACTTCCACACTTCCCCCACCTTCCCTCTTTCATTGAATATCCGCCTTTCCGATTTTAAAATTTACACAATGCGCCCGTAGCTCAACAGGATAGAGCGGCGGACTACGAATCCGTAGGCTGGGGGTTCAAGTCCCTCCGGGCGCATTTTAAAGGTTTTTGTAATGTTTGATTTAGAAAAATATTATTTTCAAGAGGCAATTCGGGAAGCAGAATCCGCCTTTAAGGAAGGTGAAGTCCCCGTAGGGTGTGTGATAGTCAAGGATGGGGAAATTATTGCTAAGGGACACAATCGAGTTGAAAGCCTTAACGATCCTACTGCCCATGCAGAAATTATTGCCATTGGCTCCGCAGGGGAGAAACTTAAAAATTGGAGACTTACAGGCTGTACGATGTATGTAACCTTAGAACCCTGTCTAATGTGCACAGGTGCTCTAATACTCTCAAGAATTGATAAAGTTGTATATCTTGTGGAAGATCCGAAATTTGGGACCTTTGAAAGTCAACTACAAATTGACGATCTATTCAAATTTAACCATAAATTTGAAGTCCAAAAGTATGAAGATCCCGAACTCCAGGAAAAAGTAAAGAATCTGATGCAGTCCTTCTTTAAATCCTTAAGAAAATAAAATGCTGATTTTCCTTCTTTCCCTTACTCTGTTTATTCCACCCTATGAACATCTTTATCTTAAAACGGGTTTGGAATCAAAAATAGACAAATATTTTGCTTCGGGCATGATCGATTCGGCAGAATACTACGCCCAAAAACTACTCAACACCTCCAAGGATCAAAAAACACAGAGAAAAGCACTACTTTATCTATACAGGATTTACAAAACTTCAGGTAACGAAAAAGAGGCCTATAACACTTTACAGAAAATCCTAAAAGAGTCAGGCCATTCCGATTCCTTAACGTTATACAGAGATTACTTTACATACCTTTACAACTCAAATAAACTGAATCAAATCATAGAGCTGAAAGATGAAATTCCTTCGGATGACACCCTCTATTTCATTATGGGGCTTACCCTGTTTAAATTGAACAAGTTGGACACTGCCCTTACTTTCCTTACAAAATGTCGTCTAAAAGAGGCCCTTTACCTCAGGGCTTTTTCTTCGTATAAACTGGGAAACTACAATGAAGCGGAGTCTTTAAGCAAAGGCTTAAACTGGGGTGAGCTCACCCTTCTAACCTTCAGCCAAAAAGAACTTTGGGATTCTATTGTTTCATATATGGAGGAGAAAAATATAGCCCTAAACGAGAAGCTACTACCCTATTTCCGCGTCCTTTACATAGTAGCGTTAAAGAAGACGGGCAGAAAAGTACCCTTCACTTATTACAAGGAGTGGCTTACGACAAATAAAGGGCATCAACTCGAAGACTACGTATCTTTTTTATACGCAGAGGATCTGGCAGACCAGGGTGAGTGGTCAACAGCCATAGAAGCTTTAAATTCAATAGATACAGTGAGGTTTTTTTCAAAATTTTCTTCATTTAAAGTCGAATATTTCTGGATAAAGGGAAAGGCCTTCTTTTACAGGGGAAGCAATTTGATTAACATTACAAGGCATTTATTGCAAGCCTCAAATTTGATACAGGATCCAATGATCAAGGACTCTTGTAATTACCTTTTGGGATTGACTTACTTGAAATTTGGGCTTTACAAGAAAGCTGTTTTATATTTCCAGAGAGTGAGAGAAGACTCGAACCTTTACCTTGATGCCTCCTTCAATCTTATAACTGCTTATTATCAGCTTTCACAGTATGATGATGCCCTGGAAATCATTGAAAAAGTGCTAAAAAAACGAGATCTCCCCGTTGAACTAAAATTAAACTTACTCACCATCAAAGCAAAAATCCATGAAGCACAGAAAGATTACTCAAAGGCCATTACAACATATCAAACGATGCTACTATATGAAACCAGAAAACCGGAAATTTATGAAATTTACTACAATATTGAGATGCTGAAGTACAAAAAAGGTGATTACGAATCTCTCGAAAAGGCTTATTATAGCTATATTAGCAAGTTTCCTGACAGCCCTTATGTTCCACAACTTTATTACGATCTTCTTCTCAAGTATATCTATTCTAAGGACACAGACAATGCAAGAAAGACACTTAACGCGTTAATTGACAAATTTCCGGAAGATTCAAAAACTCTTGATGCTATTGACCTGTACTTTAGTAGTCAAATCGCCACCCTTGAAGATACGACTATTTTGAAAGAATTGTTGTCTAAAAATCCAGATATTGAAGACTATGTCTATTTGACCCTTGGAGGATTTTACAAGAGGTTGAGACTTTACGATGTTGCACTAAAATCCCTCAGTATGGTCAACCAGGGAACCTACTACAATCAAGCCCAAGTTGAGATAATGGAGATTTATTTCCTCCTTAATAAATACAATGAAGTAGAGATGCTCGGTATTGAGATTATGCCGGATGAAATCAAAGAATACACCTCTTATCGTATCTTAGAACTCGTTCTAAAAGCGGTAAAGAATGAAGGCAAAATATTAACATTTAACTCTTTGGTTAACCGTTACGCCAATAAAGATTTCCCGTTCAAAAAGGATTTTTGTTTGATGGTATCGGACATTTACATTAAAGAAAAAGATACTACAAACGCGGTAAAATTTTTAAGAATGGCAAGAGATCTTGGAGCCACAGATCAAGAGATAGCAAACTATAATGTAGAACTATTAAAGCTTTCAAGGGAGATAGTTCGATGATTTTTGAAAAAAATCTAACCAGTGATTTCCCTTTCGAAAAATGTTCTTTTGTGGCCCTTGATATAGAAGCCACTGGACTACGAATTAAGGAAGACAGGATAATTGAAATCGCCTTAGTAAAATGGGAATATAACGGGAAAAAGCAATATTTTGAAAGCCTTTTTAACCCCGGGATTGAACCGACGCAGCATTCCATCAATATCCACGGGATTACAAAGGCAGAATTTCAGAATGCACCGGAATTCAGACAATTAAAGAAAAAAATAGTGGATTTCATTGGTGACTCGATATTAATTGGGTTCAATATTCTCTCCTTAGACCTCTCCATTCTCAATAAAGAGTTGAGACTGCAAGGGGAGGCACCTTTATACAACTATGTTATCGACGTCCAGGGAGTTGCTTCGAAGATTCTGGGAACTCCAAAGGAAAGATCTCTATACACTGTATCAAAGGAACTGGATATTTATCCTTCCAACTTTCACCGCGCCCTCCCTGATGCTGAGACGACCCTAAAAATTTGGATAAAACTCTTAGAACACTTTAGAGCGCAGGGATTCAGGACGCTTAAAGAGTTACACGAGAGAGGATACTTTAATATAAAATTGAATCCAGTAGCTCGGGATATCTTTTTACTTGGCAGGCAAAACCGTTATGTGGAAATCGTTTACAAGTCCCCAACCTCTCCAAAAACAAAAAGGACCATTGAACCTCTCGGAGTGAGAGGCTCAATGGTCGACGCTTTTTGTAATCTCAGATTGGACTTCAGAAGTTTTAATACTTCTTACATTCTAAGCTACAAGTAGGCTATTCTTCTTTCTTCTCCTTCTTTGCCTCTTCGATAATCTTCTTCGCAATCTCAGCAGGGACTTCATCGTAATGGGAAAACTTCATCGTATAAGTTCCTCTTCCCTTTGTAATGGAACGTAAAGTTGAAGAATACTTATAAAGCTCTGCAAGAGGAACGAGAGCTCTTATAACTTGATACCTACCCTGAGAATCCATTCCCAGAATCTTCCCTCTTCTTGCGTTAATATCTCCTATCACATCGCCCATGAACTCTTCAGGAACAGTAACTTCAAGTTCGTAAATAGGCTCAAGCAAATAAGGATCAGCTTTGGCCTGCGCATCTTTAAAGGCTAAGGAACCAGCAATTTCAAAGGCCAGGTTGGAGGAGTCCACTGGATGGTATTTACCATCGTAAAGTACAACTCTTACATCAACGACCTTTGCACCAGCCAGCACACCTGATTCCATCGCCTTTTTAACACCGGTTTCCACAGCGGGAATGAAGTTGCTTGGAATTGCGCCACCGAATATCTGGTTCACAAACTCATAACCGCCGCCCCTCGGGAGTGGCTCAATTCTAATGTTACAAATTCCATACTGGCCGTGACCACCGGTCTGCTTTACATATTTACCGAAACCTTCAGCTGTTTTCCTTATACTTTCCCTATAAGGGATCTTTGGCTTTTCCGTTCTAACATTTACGCCGTATTTTTCCTTCAATCTTGAAATAACCACATCAAGATGGATTTCACCTAAACCCCAGAGAAGGGTTTGTTTAAGTTCAGGATCATATTTGAAGTCAATGGTAGGATCCTCATTTCTCAACCTGTTGAGGCCTTCCGAAACCTTATCCTGGTCCTCTCTGCTTTCAGGTACAATGGCTATTGACACAAGCGGTTCCGGGAATACGATCTTCTCAACCTCAACGGGATAATCTTTATCACTTAGTGTATCATTTGTCTTTGTATCCTTTAGTTTCACGAGGGCTCCAATCATTCCCGCCGATAAGGTTGGAACCTCCTTCCTGTCTGCGCCCCTAACGATGTACATCTGGTTGACCTTCTCCGCCCTTTGTGTCCTTGAATTCAAGTACTCCTTGCCTGATTCGATCTTTCCTGAAAGCACCTTTATTATGCTCACTTCACCTAAGTGCGCCTCCTGGAAGGTCTTAAATACAAAGGCGACCGCTTTACCTTCTGGATCCGGCTTGATTTCAACATCGTTGCCAGAGAGTTTTCCAACTTCAGGCTTCACGTCAACGGGCGAAGCGGCAAAGGAAACAATACCGTTCAGGAGTTCAACAATACCAAGGGCTTCCTTCGCATCTCCATAAAATACGGGAATAATCTCCTGATTCAAAATAGACTTTTTCAGAACAGGCATCAACTCAGCATCAGAAATCTCCTCACCGCCCATGTATTTCTCAAGCAAATCTTCGGAAGTTTCAATAATATTTTCCCTAAATTTTTCTCTTTCTTTCAATGCATAATCTTTAACATCCGGTGGGAGGGAATTCACATCACCCGTTACTAAATCAAAGACTCCTTTAAAGTTTGCCCCTTTGCCAAGCGGAATCTGGAAGGGTGTCACATGGTGACCGAAGATCTGCTTCAGCTCTTCCCAGAGTTTGTCTAAATTGATCTCCTGTCCCGTCATCTTGTTTATGAACAGGAAGATTGGAATACCCTTCTTTTTCGCCATTTCAAAGTACTTCTCGGTACCTACCTCAACTCCTGAGGTTGCATCGATCACCACCAGGGCATTATCGGCAACTCTAATTCCCGCCGCAACTTCGCCTGCGAAATCAAGATATCCCGGAGTATCTATCAAATTGATGAAATACCCATTGTACTCGACATAACCAACAGCAAGCCGTATGGAAAACTTTCTTTTAATCTCCTCTTCATCGTAATCCATAACGGTATTGCCCTGCTCAATAGACCCCATTCGGTTGATCACGCCGGTTTTATAAAAGATTGCCTCACATAATGTAGTTTTTCCGCTTCCGCCGTGTCCAACAATTGTGACGTTTCTAATTTTATCAACCATCAGCTTTACCTCCCCGAGTTTTTATTACAATATTCAACAACCTATCTTGAACAAAAACGACCTTTTCAATGTCATTGCCTTCAACGTAACTTTTTATTTTCTCAACCTCTAAGGACCTCTTTAAAACCTCTTCCTGGCCTGCACCTTTGGGGACTGTAACTTTGCCCCGCACCTTCCCATTTATTTGTACTGGTATTTCAATCTCCTCAAAATGCAAGTACCTTTCATCACAATCGGGATACCTTTCGGCAAAAATTGTGTCTTCAAATCCCATAGTATGCCATAGTTCCTCCGCAATATGAGGGGCAAAGGGCGCAAGAAGCAAAGCGAAATCAACGCAGGCCTTTTTAAGGACAACAGAATCTTTCTTATTAAAATCTTGTAAATCGTTCAAAAATTCCATCATCTTAGCAATAGCAGTATTAAAGTGGAACTGAGACGAATCTTCACGAACGGATTTTATGGTTTGCTGAAGCCTTATATACAAGTATTTCTCGCTTTCGTCAAGGTTATCAGGGTTAACGGAAATTCTTTGACCTTTAACAACCTGCCCATTTTCTTTATAAAATCTGAGAATTCTTACCAAAAATCTCTTTGCACCTTCTACACCTGCATCCGACCACACCATATCCTTTTCCGCAGGTCCCGCAAAGAGGATGGTAATTCTGGCCACATCAGCGCCGTGTTCTTCAACAAATGGTGCCACAGGCACAATATTACCACGGGATTTAGACATCATTTCTGTAAGGACTTCAATTTTATTCCCACATTTAACGTGAATTCCATCTACCACATCCTCATCCTTAACTACCTCGCTACAATGCCTGCAGTAATTGAAGCTCTTATGGACAAGGCCCTGGGCAAAGAGGTTTGCAAAGGGTTCCTTTTGATTTACCAACCCTTCGTCGTAAAGGACCTTCTGAATAAACCTTGCATAAATGAGATGTTTGGTAGCATGCTCAACTCCGCCAATGTATTGATCCACCGGCATCCACCTGTTTACTTTATCCGGGTCAAATATAGCCTTCGAATTTTTTGCGTCAATATATCTTAAGAAATACCAGCTGGAATCTACGAAAGTATCCATAGTATCGGGATCACGTTTGGCATCGCCACCACAAACAGGGCATTTGGTATTGATCCAATCTTCCACATCTTCAAGGGGAGACCTCCCCTTAGGTTTAAAATCTTTAATATTTTCAGGTAGCAAAACCGGTAAATCCTCTTCCGGAACAGGTACGATACCACAGTGGGGGCAATGAAGGACAGGAATAGGGGCACCCCAGTATCTCTGTCTCGAAATTAGCCAGTCCTTAAGTCTATAAGACACTGCCTTACCACCAAGGCCAAGTTTTTCAAGTTCAACTTGAATAGCTTTAATACCCTCCTCGGAGGTTAATCCGGAAAATTTATCACTGTTCACCATTATTCCATACTCTTCAAAAGCATGCTCCATAGTCTCAACATCAAGTTCGCCATCCACCGGCTTGATAACTATTTTAATAGGAAGATTATTTTTCTTTGCAAACTCAAAGTCTCTCTGATCGTGAGCCGGCACGCCCATCACCACACCCGTTCCGTAATGAGCAAGAACATAATCACCTACCCAGATGGGAATCTTCTCACCAGTGAAGGGGTGTATGGCATATAGCCCAGTAAATACACCTGTCTTCTCCTTAGCACCAAATTCCCTTTCTACATCGCTCTTCTGCACTGCTTTTTCAACGTATTCCAGGATTTCCCGCGCATAAGGGGAATCCTGAATAAACTTTTTAACGAGTTCGTGTTCAGGGGCAACGGTTATAAAAGTTACACCAAAAAGGGTATCCGCCCTCGTGGTGAAAACAGGTATTTCTACTCCATCCTTTTCATACTTGAAGACTATTTTTGTACCGTAAGACCTACCTATCCAGTTTTCCTGTTGCTTTATGACATTTTCAGGCCACCTTCCCTTCAAAAGTTCAAGGTCTTCAAGAAGCCTTTCCGCATAATCGGTAATCTTAAAGAACCACTGTTCTAATTGCTTCTTTACAACAGGCGTTTTACACCTTTCACACTTTCCGTCAACTACCTGCTCATTGGCAAGAACCGTTTTACAATTTGGGCACCAGTTCACGAATTCGTTCTTTCTGTAAGCAAGCCCTTTCTTGTATAAAAGGAGGAAAAGCCACTGTGTCCATTTGTAATAATCCGGGTCACAGGTTGCAAGTTCTTTGTCCCAGTCGTAGGAGATACCAAGCATTTTAAAAGTTTTCCTGAAATTTTCAATATTGTTATAGGTCCAGGTTTTTGGGTGAATTCCGTGCTTGATGGCAGCATTTTCAGCAGGAAGTCCAAAGGCGTCCCAGCCGATAGGATGCAAAACGTCGTATCCCTCCATCATCCTAACTCTGCTTACCACATCACCGATAACGTAGTTCTTCAGGTGGCCCATATGGAGGTCGCCGGAGGTGTAAGGGAACATCTCCAGTACATAATACTTTCTTAACGGAAATTCCTTAGTTTTGTACAGATTCTTTTCTTCCCAAAACTTCTGCCACTTCTTCTCAATCTCTCTCAAATTAAAATCCCCTACCATACATTAGCTCCTCTTAGGAGTTTATAATTTTACTCTCAATTAATTGTAAAATCAATGCAAAGCCCTTAAAATTGTAATGATGTTATTCCTCTTGCTTTTCCTCTGCAATATAAGCCCCATAAAGGAAAATTTCAGTGATAGGAACTTCTGGCTGGTTTCAACTATGTGGCAAAACGCCAAGGACACAGAAGACTCTGTTCTCGTTTTGATTTCTTGCAGAATCAACTTCAAAACAGAAAGGGCAATAAGTTATCTAAAAGATAATAATGTCTCCACCGATGTTCTTCTCGCCTACACCTCCAACCTTTTGGAGAGTAACAACTATGACTCCTTAGCTGTTTATAACCTGAAAATCCTTGCAGATTCAATCGCTGAATTAAAAGAATATTTCTACATGCGACTTGTTGAAAAACTGTTAAATCTTGAAAAGCCTCAGGAAGCCTTATTTTATGTTCGAGAGATAAAGAATCACCGCTATCAGAAGGTTACGATAAGGAACTTCGCAGACTACATATGGAACAAGCAAAAAATAGAATTTGCCGATTCTCTTCTGACCTTAAGGTCAATTTCCCAAGAGACAAAAACCTTCCTGAACGCTTTAAAAGCCCTTAGTAAGTCTGATACTTTGAATGCACGAAATTTTGCAAAAGAACTTGTAAAAATCAAACCCGATTCCCCTTACGCAGTTAGATTAGTATCGCTTTTAGATGATACTTTGCAGGCATTTGTTTACTACTCTGCCGGAAATTATGCAAAGGCAGACAGCATTTTTACAAAAATCAACACAACTCGCTACCCTTATGCCCAGATCCTGTCGGCTTACAGACTCAAGAACTACAACAAAACTATCCAACTTTTTGAAAAACTCAAGGATAAGTTAAACGAAAAAGAAGAAAAAAGCCTGTTTTTACCTATAGGCTACTCCTACTGGAAAACGCAAGATCCACTCAAGGGACTTGAATACATTCACTATTTAGCCAACCAGAGAAACGAAATCGCTGCAAGACTTATAACCGATGTTCTGATCAGAGAAAAGGATTCCGTTTCCCAGTGTTACTTTAACAATGTGAATATCCATTCGCAGGAACTCTCTTACGCCTTAGCCCTGTTCAAAATGTACAAGGGAGATTCTACGAGCGCCGAAAGTCTCTTTATCAAGAGCCTCAATGGGAATAACTTACCAATAAAAATAAGGGCACGTTTCTTCTTAAAGAATTTAGGCCGCTACGTAGATGATGATTTAGATAACGAAATCAAATTTGACTACTTCTACATACTGGATAAAGGTTTAGTGGTCACCCGCGAACCCGAGCCTGAAATATCAGAGGAAACCTTTAAAAAACTAAAAATTTTCAAGTATCTTTTAATCTTAGGAGATCAATCGGAAGCCTTGAACTACGTGCCCTCTGAACCTAATGACCTTTACGGCGCTGTAAAATTGGCAGAACGCTATGGCAATGATTACATCAGGATAAAACTCGCATTAGACTATTACAACTCTTTGCCAGATAGAAAAGGCATCCCCCTTTACCTGTTAAAACACATCTTTCCCACAAACTATTACAAGCAAGTAAGCTCCATTGCCAATTTTTACAACGTAAAACCCGAAGTTGTAATTTCACTAATGAGAGAAGAGAGCCGATTCAATCCCACCGCTGTAAGTCCAGCCGGTGCCATCGGCCTTATGCAGATTTTACCCTCAACAGGGAAAAGGATTATGCGGGAGGCTACACCCGATTCTCTTAAAATACCTGACTTAAACATCACTATCGGAATCAAATACCTATCAGTGTTGTCCGATTCATTCCCCAATCTAATTCACACCTTATGCGCCTACAACGCAGGAGAATCGAGAATTCGCGAATGGAAAAGCACTTATACAACTAATGACCAACTACTATTTCTCGAGTTAATTCCCTTCAAAGAGACAAGGGAGTATGTTCAGCGGATTTTGCGAAGTATAATTATATACCAGTACCTCTCAAGGAGTGAGAAAAAATGAACATATTTTTGCTGAGTTTATTGTTAGTTAAGGCGGAGATCTACAAGGTTTCCATAGAAGCACCTATCACACCTTCTATCTCGGAATACGTTTGTGATGCCATTGAAAGGGCTAACAAAGAAGATGCCAAGTTAATCGTCATTAAGATGGATACCCCTGGCGGGCTTGACGAAGCAATGCGCTCCATAAACAAGGCAATTCTTGCCTCCAAAATACCCGTGGTTACTTATATCTACCCTGAAGGCTCGAGGGCTGCATCTGCTGGAGCATTTATTGCAATGGCTTCCCACATCATTGCCATGGCACCCGGAACCAGTATCGGGGCCTGTCACCCCGTTGCCCTCGGAACCCAGATGGATAGCGTAATGGTAAAAAAGGTTACAAATGATGCTGCAGCCTATCTAAAATCCCTTGCTGAACTCCGGGGTAGAAATACCAAGTGGGCTGAATTGGCTGTATACGAGGCCAAGTCTTCCTCCGCTACAGAAGCGCTAAAAGAAGGCGTCATAGACTACATAACGTCAAGCCTTGAGGAGCTCCTCGACAGCCTGAATGGAAAGAAGATTAAAATGGACGGAAATGAATATATTATAAGCTTGCAAAAACCATATGAAATAAAAGAAGTAAAGATGAGCCTGAGGGAAAAACTGCTTACCATCCTAAGTAATCCAAATATTGCTTACATACTCCTTGTTCTTGGTTTTTACGGCCTATTTTTTGAACTCTCCAACCCCGGTTCGATATTTCCCGGGGTAGTAGGCTCCATATCTCTTATCCTCGCTTTTTACTCTCTTCAAACCCTGCCTGTCAATTATGCGGGGCTCGCCCTTATGGTTCTCTCAATTGTTCTTTTTGCCCTCGAGGCCTTTGTGCAATCCCACGGCATATTAGCCGTGGGAGGCATAGTTTCCTTCATTTTAGGCTCTTTAATGCTCTTTAAAGGAGGTCCTATGTTCCAGGTTTCAAAAGGTTTAATTGTCTCAACGGCGATAATATCAGCGGCGTTCTTCATCTGGGTAATTTCAAAGGGAGTTAAAACCTTTTTTATAAAGCCCGCTACGGGAAAAGAAGGACTCATTGGAGAAAAAGGAATTGCTCAAACCCCAATAGACTCGAAGGGTGGTATGTGCCTCGTCCATGGTGAACTCTGGAAGGCAAAGAGCGAAGAAAGAATAGAAAAAGGCGAAGAAATTGAAGTGGTAAAGGTGGAAGGCCTTACCCTGTTTGTAAAAAAGTGCGAAAAATAGCCTTTAGCTGAGAACATTCTTTCGCATTCTATCATGAGAATTTACAAAAACTTATAAAAGTTCAGATATCCTGTAAAAATACCTTCGCAGTGTATTAAGCAAAATTCCGCTAAAAAACGAGCCTTTCCCTTTGGCACAAATTTTGCCTCTAAACTTACAAAAGGAGGCTAATATGCTAAAGGCATTAATTTTGCTCACCTTAGTATCAAACACCATCTCCCTGGTCGATACACCCGACGATGTCCCTCAACGTTATGCAGATTTTATAAGCGGAAGGTTCTCCTACAACACTCACACCTTTTCCGTACAATTTTATGTGGATAGGCTCTTTCAGAACTACTCAGGACCAATTTATGTTTTCATCAACTCCGACGGAAACGATGCCACTGGATGGAATAACACAGGTTATATCTCGGAAGACGAATTTACACTCTACGGTGCAGATTTAATGCTCATAATAAACAAGACAAACCCTCAAAACTCGGCACTTTACAAATTAAACAATGGTGGAGGTTATATGTTCCTATCCACGATCCCTTGCACAATCGTTCAAACCACATCAATACGTTCAAGGGTATTGTTTTCATTGGATAATCTTCCCGGCGATACTATATCTGTAAAATTGTTCATGAATGAAGAAGGCAACTGGGGCGACCTTTTCCCTAATACCTATCCCGTCATTTTAACGAATGATTACAACTTACCTAACCTCAGCCGCGACTAATTCACCTATGGCAGTAAGTCCAACAATTTTTTCAATTCTAACGCGGATAAACTCTCCCTCTTCAAAAACGCCTGGAACTACAACGGTTATATTGTTTTCTGTTTTGCCTTTGGAATACTTTGAACTTTTTTTGGAAGGGCCATAAATGAGGATGTCGAACTCCCTACCCAGCATCAGCTTACGCCTCTCGTAGATATTTCTGTTAACCTCTGCTATTAATCGCCGGAGCCTCTTACCGGAGACCTCTTCATCAATTACTTTATCCTTGTAACGGAAATAGGCAGGTGAAGGATTCCTGGGTGAATAAATGAACATATAGGCGTTGTCAAACTTCACCTTTCTCACTACATCGAGCGTCTCTTCAAAATCTTCCTCCGTTTCTGTGGGAAAGCCTACCATCAGATCAGTTGTGATAGAAGCGGAGGGAATCTTTTCCCTTATATACTGCGCCAGTTCAAGGTATTCTTCCTTGGTATATCCCCTGTTCATATCCTTCAAGACCTTCGTAGATCCGGACTGAAGGGGAAGGTGGAACCAGGGTTTTATGTGCCGAGCATTTTTAACAACCTCAATTACCTTCAAACTCATATCTCGTGGATGTGAAGTAGTGAAATAGATTCTTGGGATATTAGTTCTCTCGTCAATGAACTTTAGCAAATCGGCAAAATCAATACCCTTGTAATAGTAAGAATTAACATTTTGACCAAGAAGGGTTACTTCAAGGGCACCCCTTTCCTCAGCATACCTAAGTTCTTCTAATATCTCTTCTGGGGACCTCGAATATTCCCTTCCTCTTGTATATGGTACAACGCAATAGGAACAGAAATTATCACAACCTTCCTGAATCACCACGTATTCAAGGATTTTCCGTACGCTGCGCCCCTTAAAATTAAAGTTACAAGCGGTCTTAAGTTCGAGGAAGGATCTACCAGAAAAACTGTTTTTAATAGCCTCAGGAATTATCTGAAAATTCCTCGTACCCACCACAACGTCCGATACTCCTAAAAGTTCTTCACCCTTCTGCTGGGCTGTGCAACCCATCAGAACAACGTATTTTCCTCTTTTTTTAAAATACTTTGCAACCTCAATTCCTTTTTGCTCAGGTTTCCCCCTAACGGAGCAAGTATTTATTATAATGATGTCAGCCTTCTCCGGCTTTTCAACGGAAACAAAGCCTTCTTTCCGCATCAAGTTATCTACTATGGCAGAGTCATATTCGTTCATCTGGCATCCGAAGGTGATTATATGATAACTTTTCATAGTGCTTAATTTTAAACGACGGCATAAGGACTTGGAAGTCCCAAAGTTATAAATTACAATTAACCCATGGAGAAAAAGCCCTTTTGGATACGGAGTAAATTCGTAGCAAACGACAAATTTGTCAGAGTTATTAAGACACTAAAACAATTAAACTTACACACTGTTTGCGTGGAAGCAAAGTGCCCAAATTTGGGAGAATGCTGGGGACACGGTACTGCTACCTTTTTGATACTGGGGGATATTTGCACAAGACGCTGCAAATTCTGCGCCACAAAGACGGGAAACCCCCATGGAATTATCGATTACGATGAACCTGAGAGAGTCCTAAAGGCCGTTGAGGAGATGAACCTCGACTATGTGGTAATCACTTCCGTCACGCGGGACGATTTAGAAGACCAAGGAGCAGAAATCTATGCAAAAACAGTGAGGCTGATAAAGTCAAAGTACCCCAACATACTCGTCGAAGTCTTAGTTCCAGACCTAAGAGCCAATCCCGAACATATAAAGAAGATCATCGACTCAGGTGTTGATGTTTTTGCCCACAACGTGGAGGTTGTTGAAAGATTAACCCCCGAAATTAGAGACCGCAGGGCGTCCTTTGAAACCTCCCTCAGGACCCTAAAGATTGCAAAGAGTATAAAGCCGGATCTTTACACTAAATCAGGCTTGATGGTGGGACTCGGTGAAACAAAGGATGAGATCATTGATACAATGAAAAGATTACGAGAAATAAAGGTGAACTTCCTCACCATAGGCCAGTACCTCAGGCCATCGATGAAACATGCGCCCGTTATCAAATATTACACACCTGAAGAATTCAAAGAATTTGAGAAAATTGGACTAAGAATGGGATTTGATTACGTTGCTTCAGGACCCCTTGTAAGAAGCTCCTATCGGGCCGGTGAGTTTTATGTGAAAAGTTTAAGTGGAAAATCCAGCTGATCTCGCTACATCATTTCTTTAGTTTCTCAGAGTGAGTTAGTTCTTTTATCCAGGTTATATACTTAAGCATTTCTTGTAATCACCACGCCTTACTCCAATAATTAAACCTGTCCACCGTTAAGCAATTTTTTGCGAGTTGACCGCTCAAAGAGTATAATTATATCAAGGAGGTAATTGATGAAGAGGTTTTTAGTAGTTTTTACAATTCTCTTTACATTTAACTTAGTTTATGCTTATCCCGCTGATGTGATTCCAATCCCTAATAGAGAATATGTACCTGCCCTTCACAAGGCGCTTCAAAGTGCTGAAAAAAGCATTAAGATCTTTATGTTTAGCGCCCGGTATTACCCCCAGTACAAAAACGATGCAAACTCCCTGATTCTAAATGACCTAATAAGTGCTGCACAAAGAGGAGTTTCTGTTGAAGTCATCCTCGATGCCTCCAACTGGAACCGAAGCAATACACTTGACAATAAAGAATTTGCGGACACTTTGCGCAAATGCGGCATCAAGGTCTACTTTGATCCCCCCGATGTAACATCCCATGACAAGTTGATCATTGTTGACGGGAAAATAACAATCGTAGGATCAACTAACTGGAGCTACTACGCACTGGAGAGGAACAATGAAGCATCCGTACTCATCTACTCGCCTGAAGTAGCCGAATACTTTGAAAAATATTTTGAGAAAGTCAAAGAGCTTTCAACAGAAAAGATGCCCGAATGGTTCCTGGAGTAGGACATGAAGTTAATCCTCCTCTTAAGCTTATTATTTTCTGTAAAACCCGTTAAAATAGAAATTATCCATACCTCCAACATTGTCGGGAACTTTGGTAAATCAAAAGCCACCTGGATTAATCCCGACTTCCCGCCAACCCTTGGAGGTTTTGAAAGTCTCTCGGAACTCCTTGCCAGAGAAAGGCAAAGATGCGAAAAAAGTGGGACCCTTTTGCTTCTTATGGATGCGGGAAACTTTACCGGTGGATATATTACAGGAGACAATTTGTACATCGATTCCATCGCCTATTACTTAAATTCTCTCAAATACGATTATATAAATATCGGCGTCAGAGAGCTTATCCTATTTCCTGAAAAAAGCAGGAATGTAGATTACTTGCCCCAACCCGCTACTCTTTTCGACTACTTAGCAAAAATAAAAGCAAAGTTTGTATCCTCAAACATAATCTTCAGTGACCCAAGATACACAAGCATCGTCCTACCTTACGACATCATCGAGTACAAAGGAATTAAAATAGGCATCTTTGGGCTTGTCAGTGAGAATACCCCCTCCTTTATGTATCAGGACATTGACCCAAATAAATGTGATGAATCAATAAAAATCCTAAAAGAATACGAATCTGCAAGGAAAACGGTTGAAACCCTTAAAGCAAAAGGCTGTGATATTGTAATAATGTTATCCAGCATTGGATATTACCGGGAAAGATTTCTTGCGAGAGATGTCCCAGGAATTGACCTCATACTCGGGGGATTTGACGGCTTCGGTGAAAGACAAGCCTACGTAGATCCAGTTAACCACACGATAATACTCAGAAATTATGACTATCTGAGCCAGATAGGTAAAATCGTACTCACCATAGACCCAAAGGCAAAAACCATCGTCGATTATGATTATACTGCTGTAACACCCTTCGAAGAAGAATTCACCCCATTGGCACCATTAGAGGCAGAGGGGGAAGAGTAAGGGAGTTGTAGACTAACCTAAGCTTTTAAGTCGTCTATCCTTAATAACACTTTTAATATCTATCTTCCGTCTTTCTCTAAATGTAACGTACTCTGTTAGTAACCCAAACCACGCATAGATTTTTTTTCAATTACAACACACGATGTTATGGAGAGCTTTTTGATCTTAAAGTCGCAATCTTAAATGATAGACGCTACTTCAAAAAATATTCCTCTGAGAGAGCTTTACCAATCTCATGCCTAAACGAACATGCTTTGCTTGTTGAAAGATATACCTTTTCACCATTTAAATGTAAATTTTCAAAGTCATTTTGTACGTATATAGTTTCAAGGGCTTTTTTAAAATCGGCGATTACTTCGCCGGGAAAAGAAACAGAGTTATAAATTGTCTCCATTATTGAAACTTGGTTTACTTTTAAACCTTTGCCGGATGACCGTGCCATATAATCACTATCAGCCGAGCAAAAACCGGCATTCCATCTTCCTATAAATCAACAACTTTGAAACCATTTGAAGTTCTGATAAGAATTTACTCCTAATTATCTCAGCCTGTTTTCTTGCGAAAAAGTTCCAGCTACCCTCTCTTATCTCGCCCTTAATTTGATCCCATACTTTCCAACTTTCTCTTTGTGCTTTTTTCTCCATCGCTAAATATCGTCCTTAATTTTGTTTTTTACCTTTTGCTGGGAGAGTAAGCCCAAAGAATGAACATTCTTCTTTTTCCCGTATGCGTTTGACTGTTTTCCAAGGCATACAATGCTTCTTGGGTTCCTATATTCAATTTCTTGATGAGAGGGATGCATATGCTTATTTTTTTGCTATTGGAGACGAATACTTTTGTGCTCTTAAGCCGTCTCTAATTAGCAGTAAAGTTCTTCAACTACAATCTCATCCTATCCTGAAGCACTTCTTTTAACATTTTTAATTGACCACCCAATCTTCCTTTAGGTGGTATATTTTCACAAAAGGGTTTCTGCCTCCATCCTGAGGAAGAATTTCGATTATATAATATCCCCTTACCATCCGGCCTATTATTTACAGTGGCTTAAAACAAATATCCAATCCTTATATTTGTGGATAAACCCAAGATTTAATTATTTTCTCATACTGGTCTGGATCTGCAACACCTTCATCAACACAATTAATTTCCTTAACCAAATCTCCAAGACACTTTTGGGACTTTCTTTCCCCCAAGCCAATCAATATAATTCCACCGTTTGAATTTGCAAACACGCAAACATCTTTGGCCAATTCTAAATTTCCCTTTTTCCATGCTTCTTCGCTCTCTTTACCAACTTCGTTTTTTAAACTTGATTCAAAGAATATATTCTCGGCTCTGCCAATTAATGATTCTAAATCCCGACCTTCTACTATTTTCTTGAGCTCGTCATGTGTAATTTGTTCCATTAACGAAAAGCTCCTTCTTTAAACTTACACTTTCTCATCTGCTCTGTATGGGAATTATTCATAAATAAAACATTATTAACATCGGGGCGAGAGGACTTGAACCTCCGACTTCCTGGTCCCGAACCAGGCGCGCTACCAAGCTGCGCTACGCCCCGATGCTAATAAGACTCCTCTCCCCGGAATAGACTCGATGCCAGTTCAACACAATTTTTACCCTTTCTCTTAGCCTCGAGGAGGGCGAAATCTGCTTCTCTCATTATTGTATCAAGGTCTTTACCTCTTTTAAGTTGAGTCACTCCTATGCTTGCCGTCACAATAAACTTCACATTCCCGAAATGAACTGGTTCCAAGCGGATCTTGTTTAAAATCTTTTCTGCGTGTAATTTTGCCTCATACTCATCTATACCATCAAGATAGACGAGAAATTCATCGCCACCATACCTTGCTGCTACATCAACTTTCCTTATATTGCTTGCTATCACAAAGCCAACATATTTTAAAACCTCATCACCTATCTTTACGCCGTAGTGTTGATTAATCTCTGCAAAGTCATCCAGATCTATGTGTAAGAGGGAAGAAGGCCGTTCGAGTCCCTTGTTTATCTTTTCCAATTCCCGCTCAAGGATACTTTTTAAGTAAATGTAATTGAAGAGTCCTGTAAGTTCATCTTTTATGGACTTCTCTCTAATCTTCTCGTATAGTTTGACATTGTTGATTGCCACTGCTGCTTGCTCTGCCAAGAATTTCAGTATTTCAACCTCTTCTGGAGCAAAAGTGCGGGGCTTTTTGGAAAAGGTATATAGGACCCCTATTACCTTATCAGAGTGAATAATAGGAACTCCCATAAAGGAGACTACACCAGACTCTTTCAAAAAAGGATGGTTACCAAATTCGCTCTGCGTTACATCGTTAACGACAAGGGGTTTTCTAGTCTTCACAATGGTGTAAGTGGCTCCCCTCTCCCTCACATATTTGTGAACATTTTCCCGGTGGAGTGGATCGGTCGTTGCCCCACGGGTCCACTGCATCGTCTCTTCATCAACAAGGATAATGCTGGAATAGCTTGTCGAAAGCAGTTTATCTGCAAGCTTAACTATCTGAATCAGGAGAAGGTCAAGGGGTTTCAGCGTATTGATATCCTGAGATATCTTTACTAAAGCCTTAAGTACTCTCTTGAATTGTTCCCTGTCCATAACTTTATATGATTATAAACACAAAGTCTCACATATTCAAAAAAGATTGTGAAAAAACATGGGGGGGCGGGGCGCTTTGCGCCCCGCCCCCCATGTGGGTAGCCCTACTTTCCCCTTTTCTCACCCTATTGTCTTTCTCTATACCTCTGCCTTTCTTTCATTAGCATCCTCATCCTTTCCCTCATCAATTCGCGCAGTTTATCTCTCTGTTCCTGAGTCAGAACTTTTCTCATCTCTCCAAGTTCCATAAGCCTATTTATCCGCAACTCAGCCTCTAAATTGGCAATTTCCTTAACTAAGGGCTCAATTTGTCCCCTTGTGAAATCCTCAGATTCGATAATTTTGTTAAGGTCAATGGCCTTTTTCTGAATTTCAGCCCTGAGATCAACCACTTTCTTCGAATAATTATAGTGAATATCGGCGATTTTCTTCTGTTGATCAGAGGTCAATTTCAATTCGGAAACGACCCTCTTGTCCCTAAGCATGCCCCAGGACACATCCATAGGATCTTCCACAGGCCCACCCATAGGCGCCTGCGTTAAAAATATCAGAAGGATTAAAGGCTTTAACATTTTTTCACCTCCTTTCTACATCATCTGACGAAAATTTCAGGATAAAAGTTCAAAGTTAGATTGTTCGCACTGCTAACATTAAACTTAGGTCATGGCTTATAAGCACGTTGAACTATTGTTCGAACACCCAAGCAAATCCATATGGAAACTGGCAAGTCCTACTATTTTCGCCAATTTCGTTCAGATATTTTACAACTTAGTGGATGCCTTCTGGATTTCAACCCTTAAAAACTCTTCTCTTGGAATCGCGGGCATAGGGCTGGCACAACCTCTGAACTTTGCTGCCATGGCCATAGCCGGTGGAATCGGTGTAGGTACAAATTCTCTTATCTCAAGAAGTATCGGTGCAAAAGATTATGAAAGAGCAAATAAAGCTGCAGCCAACGGAATTTTCCTTTCCATAGTTATTTCCGTCATTGCTACTTTCACTTTATTAATTTTCTCAAAGCAAATATTTATATCTCTTGGTGCAGGAGAGGCCTTACCGCAGGCTCTTAAGTACGGAAAAATCATATTCCTCTCAATGCCTATTAGCTTTTTAGTGATGATCTTTAACTCCATATTCCGCGCTGAAGGAGATACTAAGCGCTCGATGATCGCTATGGTCGCAGGGTCGGTTCTGAATATAATCCTCGACCCAATCTCCATTTTTATTTTTAAATTGGGTTTGGTAGGGGTTGCGGTAGCGACGGTTATTTCCCAAGTTGTCTCCCTTATACTCTTTATCTACTGGGCAATCTTTCAAAAGAGTACCTTTGTAAGAATCCGAGTTAGGAACTTCCAGCCCAATTGGCCCGTGATAAACGAAATAATAAAAGTCGGATTCCCCTTCGCGCTTTCACAATTTCTGATTTCCTTCAGCCAGATGCTCTTCAACCACCTAACTTCGACCATTAGAGGTCCACAGGGAATTGCGATTTACAGCATAGGCATGAGACTCAATCAATTTGCGGTCTTACCATCCCTTGGGATCTCTGCTGCAACCATCTCCATTGTGGGTGCATGGTATGGGGCAAAAAGATATGACATGGTGAGAAAAAGCATAATCGAAGCCTGGAAACTCGGTATTAAAATCCAGGCGGTCATTGCCATTGTGATCTATGCCTTTGCGCCCCTCCTCGCTGGTGTATTTGCCAATGATGTCTCTATGAAAGTGTTAATGCCTGACATCATTAAATTCCTTAGAATAACTTCATTGACCTACATTTTCACACCTGTCGGGATGTATACCTCTTCAGCCTTTAACGGTATGGGGCAAGGTGTTAAATCTGCAATTTTGACTTTCTGCAGGCTTCTTGTAATAGCCTACCCTACAGCAAGGCTCTTAGCGATAAACTTTAACATGGGGCTTAACGGCGTGTGGTGGGGGCTCAACATTGCACCATTGGGAGCGAGCATAATTGCAATTATCTGGCTAAAGGTAGAGAAAATTCTTTGATTTTTTATTCACCTTCCCCTCTCTCCACCAAAAAGCCGATAGTGGAGCCTATCTGAATACCTGAAACCGTACTTTAGACAGAGGTCAACAACCTTCAAAGCCTTTTCTTCCAGCTGAGAAGAACTATTTGATAAGGGCATTAAAAAAATCCTTTGGGGAGCAATATAATACTTTTTAACGATTTGCAAAACCTCTTCCATGTCATCCTCCCCATCTATAACGAACTTGAAGTAAGCCTTTTCATAGTTCGAAAAGAACTCAAGGGAGTCGCTAATAATCCTCTCCCCTTCCTTGACCCCTGAATTGGAAAGTTTTACAGAAACATTATAGGAAATGTTGGGAATCTCAATGAGTTCCAAAGGTAAAATTGTTCCGTTGGTTTCAATCTCAATAGAAGGGAAAAAGGATTGCACTCTACCGATGAGCTCTCTCAAAGCCTCTTGCTGAAGCAATGGCTCTCCACCCGTTATAACAAGGTTATAAACATTTCCCCGAACTTCATGGATTTTCTTAGTAACTTCTTCAACGTCAAGGGTCAACCAGCTTCCGGAATTCTCTGGAAAAGAGGCGTAAGCGGTATCACAAAAAGTGCACCTCAGATTACATCCTCCAACTCTCACGAAAACCGAAGGGGTCCCGATATTGGGACCTTCTCCCTGGATTGATTTGAAAATTTCTGAAATTACAATTTTCATTCAAAAACCTCAAACTCTACCCTCACCACCTCACCTCTTTCCATACTTACAAAACCACTTTGGGTTGGCGTCTCGAACACTTCCGCTTCAACCCAGCTCACATTTTCAAACTCTTGCATAACGATGGAACAGCAAAGTAGAGCAAGATTCTCTGCACTGGGGTTTCTGTCAAGGATTACCAACCTTTGACCTGCATTTTTGAGTACCTCAACCAAAGGGTCCCTGCGATTCAAAATAACCTTATGATCAAGGAGGTTGTGTATCTTCTCTTTCAAAAGGCCAAAATCAACAAGCATGCCATCATCACCAACTTTTCCACCCATCCTGAGCCTTATCCTGTAACTATGGCCATGGAGAAAAGCACACTTCTTTGCGTGCTCATACAAACGATGGGCCGAATCTACGATGGTTTCCCACCTAATTTCAAACATACTACACCTCCCAGAAGTTCTTATAATTTACACCCTTCTCAAAGAACCAACTGCAGGGTGTAAACTGCAACTTGCCAAAACTTGTAATCATTGATGCATTATTTTCTGGCAAAAACTGCGTATTAGTGGCTATGCCTTGCAAATAAGGGTTATATTTTTTTATGAAATCTTCTACCTCATCCATGGAACTAACTTCTACTACCTGAAGGGTGCGAGGCGCTGAAATGGGGACAAAATTCTCAGAAAAGACTAAGAAATAATTTTTACCCCTTCTTACAGCTTTAAAATATTGAAAATTACGGTACACTTCATATTCAATCTCATCGAATCTAAAATCACTCTCTGGCGTTAAAATTTCCGAAACCTTTTCGAAGGCATGGTACAAACCTTCCCTAATATCCCTATCAAAAGTAAAGAGAACGCTCAGGGAAAGGCAACCCTTAGTATCAAAGGCAAGGTTATCCCAGGCAATGCCTTCAAGCATTTCAAAAGTATATCCTTCTTTAAGAATACCTACAGAAAACTTCGGACCAAAGAATTTTCCTGGCACTTTGATGGCTTCGAAAGCGAGCCTCAGATTCTCGCCACCAAAACCTATCACAAAATTGTAATTTTTGGCTCTTTCTAAAGCTTCTGTATGTTCAAGGTATGCTCCTTCTAATTTCAAATTCTCTTTAAGATGGGCATTTAAAACATAAAAAAGACTATCGTAAAAATGGTTTTCTCTCCGCGGGTACTTTAAGAAGACCTCTTTCACCCCACTCACAAGGAGCAAGGGTAAAAGCTGAAAAGGGACTACAGGAACATTACCGGGCAAAAAGACAAAAACTTTTTCGGGACCCTGAGGGTATTCGTCAAGGTTTTTAAAAAAATCGAGGCATCGGATATAATGCTCTATAAGAGAGGCAAGTAGTTCCCTTTGATATTGAATGCGAGAAATAACTTTCCCCTCCTTAAACTTCTCTAAGAAATCGGACAGTCCTAAACTATACTTATCTAAAAGTGAAAGCACATCCCCTCTCATCTTCTTGAATCCTTCCCATTACATCGAAGCAATTACCCTTCACAACGACTCTGTCAGGAACAAGAAGAGCAGAAACCGTGTAAAGATTAGCAAAATCAAAAACCTTTAAGAGCCCTTCTCCCTCTGTTAGAACCCTGGCATAGGGATGCTCCCTATAGAGACCGTTACAAATAGAATAGAACTGGGAAAAGAGTTCTGTCATACCATATTCCGTGTAAAATTCTGCCTTTTCAAAAACTTGCTTAGCGAGGGAATATAATTCCTGTCTAACATACTTTTTCTGAAGTGCCTTGTAGCCACCCGTTTCAATAATTACAAATCGTTTCTTTATCTTAGCACCTCTCCCAATTAAATATTCAGAGACCTTGAGAAGTTGAGTGGATGTGAAAAAGAGAAGGGAGCCCTCTTCGGCCTCTTCAAGGCTTTTAGCGACCCCATCGAGATTTTCAATCTCGTAACTATCATTCAAATAGACCACCTCGTATTTTTCTTCAAAAATCTTAAGCATAAAGGCTAAGGATGAATGCCCGGCGATCCTGAAATCCGGTACAAAGGAATAGATCCTCTTTACCTTAAAGTCTGGAAAGGACCTAAGGGCGGAAATTCTATAGAGTTCAAGAGAACGGGCATTAAAAAAAACTTTCGATCTATTTCCCGTTGTGCCACTGGATTCAAAATAATTCTCTGGCTGACCTGCAAAAATCTCGTACTTTTTAAAAAACTCAACCGGAAAAAAGGGTAACTCAGAAATCTTCCTGACTTTGGTTATTCCATTTATTTCAAGAAACTTCGCATAAACCGGTATATGCTGTCTTTGAAATTCAACAATTTCAAGAGCCAGTTCCTCATCAAATTCCTTTGAATTAGCGATATATTCCGCTACTCTTTCATGGAGTGCCATCGGCTTAAAACCCTTTGAAATTCACTAACGAAGTTATCAATAATTTCTTCTGTTATAACAACGGGAGGCGTCAGTTCAAGAACTTCACCCTCAGCACCGGAAGGCAGGGTTATAAATCCACGCTTTAATAGTTTCTTTGTGACTTCAAAGGCAGAAACCCCTTTAATTTCCACACCTATAAGGAGACCCCATCCCCTCACATCCGCTATAACCTCTGGAAACTTCTCCTTAAGGTCCAGAAGCTTTTTTATAAAATATCTCCCCTTTGACTCTGCTTCAAGCCAAAGTTTGTTCTCCTCTATGTATTCGATAACATTCCTTGCGACCTTTGAAATTAAGGGATGCCCTAAAAAGGTGCTGGTATGGATGGCCTCACCTTCTGAGACTGGCCAGGCATCCATAACCTCTTCCCTCGCCATCATTACCGAAATGGGAAAGGACGAGGACAAAGCTTTACCGAGGATTATAATATCGGGCTTTAGATCAAAATATTCAAAGGCAAAGAGCTTTCCAGACCTGCCGAATCCCGTAAAGATTTCATCAAAAGCAAGTAGAACACCAAAATCCTTAGCCAGTTTTGCAACTTCCTTAACAAACCCCAAAGGGAACATCCTAACACCGCCCCGAGCCTGGATAGGCTCAAGAAGAATCATCGCAACATTACCACTTTCTAAGTGTTTCTTTACGATCTCCAAAACTTCCTCCTCACTGTGCCTCAATCCAGGGAAAGGAACGGAAGTACCCCAGGTAGGTATTGTATCCCCAAAGGGCCGCTTAAATTTGGGATTGTGAGTAACTGACAAAGTGCCAATTGAAAGACCGTGATAGGCATTTTCAAAGGAGATAATCCTTTTCCTTCCTGTGTAAAGCCAGGCAGTCTTTATGGCAGACTCGACGGAATCGGCACCATTCTGTCCGAGAATCCCCTTATAACCGCCGCCCAAGAGGGAGCTTATTTTCTCTAAGAGTTCAACCTTGGACACCGAGGGTAAAACATCGCCCATGCCGTTAATGATTTCTGCAGAATTCAAAGTTTCCCGAACTACAGGGTGGCTGTGTCCTATGAAAGAAACTCCAAAAAAGGAAGTAAGGTCGATAAATCGATTCCCATCGACGTCCCACACATTCATCATATAACTCTTATCAATAAATATGGGAAAATCATTAGAAATATAGGTAATGTTCCAGCACTCAACAGATCTCAACCGGCTCATCAAGAGCTTCGAAACAGGCCCCGGAATCTCCGTTTTGATCAATGGAGCTTCAAATCCCTTCATTACATTGTTTCGTAGATAAATTTTAAGATTTTTTCGATAAAATATTTTGGGGAGCCAGGGGTGTTGTTCAACATCACCACGTAGATATAGTCCTCCCCATTCTTAGTCCTAATGTAACCTGCAATATTGGTAACCCCGGCAAGGGTCCCCGTTTTTCCACGGAAAACCCCGCGTAAATCCTTATAGTTTTTCGCAAGGGTCCCATCGACATTAGCTATGGCAAGGAGGGAGGCAAACTCTGGGAAGTAGTTCATATTTTTGTAGTGATAATACAACAATTCTGCAAAGCCACGAGGAGTTGCCAGATTATACCTGGAAAGCCCCGAACCATCCGCTGGCTTGAAGTGGTCAGAAAGGTTTGCAACCTTCAGAAAACTATCAACCGCTGCAAGCCCCTTTTCATAACTACCTTTTCCACCGTAAAGCTCCCTTCCCAGGGTCTTCAAAAAGGCCTCTCCATAAATGTTTAAACTGTATTTCATAAAGTCCATTAAAAGCACATAGGCAGGTTTAGATTCGTAAACATAAAGGGTATCAAACCTCAATGGAGGCAAATCCCTCACAATTTCGATTCTTTTAACCTTTATCGACAAGGTCTTAAGTAAAGAATCCACTTGTTCTCTGAAAAACTTTTCGGGAGAAACGATACTTCGATAGGCTGCAACCATCTTGCCAATGTCCCCTTCGAAGATGGTTACAACCGTATCCCCCTTCACTAAATCGTAAATCCGGTAAACTTTCCCTCCTCGTACAAATGACTTAAGGAAAACAGTTTGAGGAAATAGAGCAATGCGACCACCCATCCCATTAAAATTAAACACTGAAATTTTAACGACATTATTCTCCAAAATAAAGGAGCTTACGGGCGCCATATAACTTTTGGTTAAGTTATTAAATTGCCAGCCTGCCCCATACATCACCGAATCGTAAGCCCAATCAACAAGGTAAAGGGTATCGAAACTTACAATGTTAGCGCTCTCAACAAAGGAGAAAATTTCAAAAAGGTCCTTTACCTTAAAGGATGGGTCACCACTGGCTAAGAGATAGAGATTTCCACTCTTGGGGTCTCTTAAAAGTCTCGTTTTAAAAGTGTAAGAGGGTCCAAGGAAATGGAGAAAGGCGGAAGTAATCAGGATTTTATTAAGGGAGGCAGGCACAAAATAGGCATCTCCATTGTAGCTAAAAACTTCCTGCCCTTTCCTGTCGAGGATTACGATTCCAGTAAACCCCCGTTTCGGTCTGTAATATTCAACGACATCCTTTAAACTCGTGAAAGTTTTCGGCTCGTAATAAAGGATTGAAAGCATCATAAGAAACTTAATCATTTCTCATCCTCCTCAAGATTTCCGTTGTAGAATAACCTCGAATGTAGGGGGCGATAACCACTTTCCCTCCATAACTCTCCACAATATCTTTTCCGACCACTTCTTCAGGCTTGTAATCCCCTCCTTTCACTATAATATCAGGCTTCAACAATTTTATGACTTCGTAAGGCGTATCTTCATCAAAGGGCACTACATAGTCAACCATTTCCAGTGCCGCCAAAACCGTCATCCTGTCTTCCAATTTGTTAATGGGTCTTCCCTCCCCTTTAAGCCTTTTAACAGAGTCATCACTATTTACTGCAACAACGAGTAAATCTCCAAGACCTTTTGCAAAATAAAGATACTCTACATGCCCCCTATGAATCACGTCGAAACACCCGTTGGTAAACACAACTACCTTTTTCCCTCGTATTACATCTAAAAGCCTTGAGAGCTCTTCTCTTGTTTTTATTTTTTCAGATGCCATCGTGAAAGTTAAATTTTAAACCTCTCTAAGGAACCGATGTCTCTACGGTAAAATAAATTTTCAAAGTGTATCTTCTCGATCTCGCTGTAAACCCTCTCCGCAGCTGAATTAAAATCTTTATCAAGAACCACGAGGTTTAGGACCCTCCCCCCGTCAGTATAAATCTTGCCATTCTCTTCCTTTGTACCCGCGTGATAAAGGATTACATCCTGTGGCAATTTATTTAAACCGTGTATTACTTTCCCTTTTTCATAGTGTACCGGATAACCACCACTGGCGATAACAACGCAAACCGCAACCCTATCATCAAATTCCACCTTTAACTCTCTTAGCCTATGTTCTCTTGCAGAAATTATGATATCTACAAGATCGTTCTTGAGCCTTGGAAGTATTACTTGTGCCTCTGGATCACCGAGTCTCACGTTGAATTCCAGAACCTTTGGGCCCTTTGAAGTCCAAATAAGGCCAAAATAAAGGAAGCCCATGTAAGGAATGCCTTCCTTTTTCAGGCCCTCTATCGTTGGCTTTATTATTGCCTCTCTTGTGATCGTTCTCATTTCTTCGTTTAAAAAGGGTACGGGGGAAACGGAACCCATTCCGCCCGTATTTGGCCCTTTGTCCCCATCGTATGCCCTTTTGTAATCCGAGGCATCCCCGATCCAGACAAATTCCTCTCCATCGGTCACAACAAAGACGGAATATTCCACTCCAGAAAGAAACTCTTCAATTAAAACTCTCCTTGATGACTCACCAAATTTTAATTCCACCATGTATTCGTACAAAATTGAGAAGGCCTCAGCAGGGGTATAAGCTATCGAAACACCTTTGCCCTCTGCAAGACCATCGGCTTTAATGACAATGGGATAATTGCTAAGCCTTTTAACATAACCAAGGGCCTCTTCGTAATTTTCAAAGGACATGAAATCGGCCGTTGGAACTCCATTCCTCTTCATAAATTCCTTGGCACGAATCTTAGAGGCTTCGAGGAAAGAAGATTTAGCCGGTGGAGCAAAGACAAAGGCCTTTGATTTTGCTTCCAAAAAATCTTTAATCCCTTTGGAGATAGGAAGCTCGGGCCCCGGAACAACGATATCAATCCCTTCAGCATTTACAAAATCTAAAATCGATTTAAAATCATCGACCGCAATATTAATATTCTCCGCATATCTTGCCGTTCCTGGATTCCCAGGGATAGCGTAAAGTTTATCAACCCTCGGAGACTTAGAAATTTTGTGAGCTATTGCGTCTTCCCTTCCACCCCTCCCAATAACTGCAATCTTCATTCACAAACTCCTTATTACCCTGCGAATTAATTTTTCCAGTTTTCGCCCAGCCTCGTTAGCCACCTGCAGTACCTCCTCATGGGTTGCAAGAGAAGGTGCGTAGGGGTTTGCCACATTGGTAATTATAGAGAAAGCAAGGACTTTAATTCCCATATGCCTCGCAACGATAACTTCAGGAGCGGTGGACATTCCAACGGCATCACCACCAATTACTTTCACGAATAAATATTCCGAAGGGGTTTCAAGGGATGGCCCTTGCAAAGCCACATAAACACCCTCTCGTATAAATATACCCTCTTCCACTGCACACTTCTTTGCAAGCCTTCTTAATTCTTCATCATAAGCATCATGCATCGAAGGGAACCTTGGGCCAAATTCTTCAAGGTTTGGGCCACGAAGCGGATTGTCGGGAATAAGATTGATATGATCCCGGATGAGCATAATGTCTCCAGGTTTCATCGAAGGCACTACACCTCCAGCGGCATTAGTCAGAATCAAAACCCTCGCGTTTAAAGGTTTAAGAATCCTTAGAGGCAATGTCGCTTGCCTGGTGGAATATCCCTCGTAATAATGAAATCTTCCCTTGTAGACAAGTACTCGTTTTCCTTCCAATTCTCCGTAAATCAAAACCCCTTCATGCCCCTCGACGGTGGACACAGGAAAACCTTCGATTTCGTTGTACTTTATCCTGAAAATTTCTCTCACGCCATCCGCCAGTGGACCAAGCCCGGAACCAAGCACTATTGCAACATCAACTTTATCAAGGCCCTTAGACTTTAAGAGCTCTACAGCCTTAAAAATAATTTCACTTTCCTTCAAAGTCCTGCACCTCCCTTGAGAGAAGTCTCAAATAATACTCCAACTCGCCTCTGAGTTTTTGAAGAATTTCATATTTCCTCTTTTCCAGTTTCTGGACTTCATCTTCGAGTTTAGACCTCTTCAGGGCGATTTCCGCAATCATCCTTTCCGCTTTAACCTGGGCTTCCTTTATTATATTCTGAGCCCTCTCCTGAGCATTCTCTATTACCTGCTCTGATGACTGCTGAGCGAGAAATAGAGCCTTCTTCAAACTCTCTTCAAGCTTTTCATACTCTGAAAGCTTCTTTTCCATAACCATTACTCTCTCTTTCAACCGCTCGTTTTCTTGAATTAATTTTTCGAATTCATTCGAAATCATCTCTAAGTAAGTGAGAACTTCCTCAGGGTCAAACCCCCTGAATTTCATCTTAAAGGTTGCCTTCCTTATCTCTAAAGGAGTAAGCCTCATCTATTTACCTCCCCAAAAATCCCCCTCCCAATCCTTAAAAGATTGGCACCTTCCATTATTGCATAGGGGTAATCTTCTGTCATTCCCATTGAAAGCCACTGAAGGTGAATTCCAAAATCCTTTTCAATCCTTTCTTTCAGCTCTCTTAGCTTAGAAAAGGCCTCCCTGCTTTTTTTCTCTTCAACGGGATAAGGGCCTATAGTCATAAGACCAGTCAGCAGGAGTTTCTCCCTTCTTAGAACCTCTTCCACCAGGTTATTTACTTCCTCTATTTTGCAGCCTGTTTTTTGAGGTTCCATTGAAGTATTCACCTCAATAAAAATTTCAAGGGTATTATCCAATCTCTTAACAAGGGCTTCAACAAGCTCCACTCTATCCACCGATTCAATAACCTTAAAAACCTTAAGGGCATGTTTAACTTTATTGGTTTGAAGATGACCTACCAAATGCCATTCAATATCAAGAGAAAGGAAAGGAATTTTGAGAAGGGCCTCCTGCACCCTGTTTTCACCCATTACTTTTATTCCGGCCTCATAGGCCCAAAGGATCCCTTCCGCGTCCACACCTTTGGTAACGGCCTCAATAACTATATCTCTTTCTATACCATAACGGGCTTTAATGTCTTCAATGTTCTCCCTTAGCCTTCTTATATTTTCCTCAATTTTCTCCTTTGTCACCACCTTCAATCACTCCTTTTAAATACTCAAAGAGCTCATTTCTCAAACTCTCATCGTCGACTTGCAAAAAGAGACCACGAAAATTTTCAAGGGGTGTGCTCTTTTTAAAGGGGGAGAGAAAAAGGCCATACCTATCCTTCAAGACCTTCTTATAATAACTAAGGTCTTTTTCGAGTACATAAAGAGGCTTCTTTATGTAAATTTTACCTTCCTCAATGCGGTAATGAGTCTTCGTATAAAATGGGAGTAGCACTAACCCAATCACCAGTAGTGAAAAAAGCCCCCAAAAGGTTCCAAAGGCAAACCAAAAAATGCCAACAGAAAGGGCAAACAAAAGGAGAAACTTTGTTCTTCTCTTCTTATCTCTTATAGGAAGTGAATACCACTCCTTTGGTTCTGGCATATTTAAACGTGATGGGCATGCCCGTGTTCCAGTTCCTCAGGTGAAGCGTCTCTAACATTTACTATTTTTATGTGGAAATGAATCCTATGCCCAGCAAAAGGATGGTTAAAATCAATGGTTACATTACCGTCTTTAACATCTTTTACATAAAAAGGTACTTCATTGCCATCTTCAAAGTGGGCATAGTACTGCATTCCAACAACTGGTTCCTCTTCGCCAAAGTATTCCTGTGGAATTACCTGCACCGCTTCAGGGTCGTATTCTCCAAAGGCGTCATCGGGTTCCAACACCACGTCTTTCTCTTCGCCTACCTTCATACCTTTCATTTCTTCTTCCAGTTTAGGGAAAATTTCACCAACGCCAAAAAGGAAAACAAACGGTTCTCCCTTTGTAGCGTCAATCAAACTCCCGTCATCCAGAGTCATCGTATACTCTATAGCTACTACTTTTTTGTTATCCACAACTTCCATTATTTCCTCCCTTCGGGTTTTTATAATTATTAAGGCTCGATGGCAAATTGTCAAAAAATCAAGCGGAAGTCAAACAGAGAAAGGCAAAATTTAAACAGAATATCAGAAAAAAATTAGAGGCTGAATAACATGACAATCTGCTGACAGGGGAATTTTGGCTGTAAGGAATAGGGGAAATATTTTTGACAAGAAATTTTTAATGAAATTTTTGAAAGGTTCATAAAAGGGCGGGGCTCCTTCGGAGCCCCGCACTGGAATTGTAAGACTTCAAATTAGCTCACATTCTTATGTTTTTACCTCACTATCACTACCTTCCCCTTCTCTCTTAGGTACGGCGTCTCAACCTGGTAGAAGTACACACCCGAAGCAGGAACTTTAATTTCTAATTTTGTTTCGCCTGAAGAGAGTCTTCTTGCAATCGGCCCGTAAATGGCTCGTCCAGAAGCATCGTATAGGCTCAATATTGCTTCACAATCTGCAGAGCTGCCCAGAAGTAGTATAAGAGTACCGTTCTTAAAACTAAATCTTACCCAATCCTTTCCTCTCGGTTCCTCTATAGGTGCAATGCCTTCAAATTTTAGAAGGAAGGCATCATAACCACCAGCGTTACTTCCCTGATAGTAAGCACCACCACCCGGATCGTAAACAGGAAAATCGATAGAACTAGTATAACCAACTACATAAACGTTACCCTGTGAGTCTGTCGCTACAGAATAGGCATAATCATTACTACTTCCCCCGTAATAAGTAGCCCATAATCTCACTCCATTGGAATTGAATTTGAGAATAAAGGCATCATAATAGCCAGCGTTACTTCCCTGATAGTAAGCACCACCACCCGGATCGTAAACAGGAAAATCGATAGAACTAGTATAACCAACTACATAAACGTTACCCTGTGGGTCTGTCGCTACAGAATAGGCATAATCATAATCACTCCCCCCATAATAAGTAGCCCAAAGCCTTACTCCATTGGAATTGAATTTGAGTATGAAAACATCAGAATAACCAGCGTTACTTCCCTGATAGTAAGCACCACCACCTGGATTGTAAACAGGAAAACCGGCAAAATAAGTCTGCCCCACCACATAAACATTACCTTGTGGGTCCATAGCCACAGAATGAACAATATCATCACTACCTCCCCCATAATAAGTAGCCCATAACCTTACTCCAATGGAATCGAATTTGAGAATGAAGACATCAAAAGAATCAATTGATCCGATTGTTCCTTGATAGTAAGCGCCGCCACCTGGATCGTAAACAGGAAAATTGGTAGAAAGAGTATAACCCACCACATAAACATTACCTTGTGGATCTGTCGCTACAGAATAGGCACCATCATAATCACTTCCCCCATAATAAGTAGCCCATAGCCTTACTCCACTGGAATTGAATTTGAGAATGAAAGCATCATCATAGCCAGCGTTACTTCCCTGATAATAAGTACCGCCGCCTGGATTGTAAACAGGAAAACCGGTAGAATAAGTATAACCTACAACATAAACATTACCCTGTGGGTCTATAGCTACAGAATTGGCATAATCATAACCACCTCCCCCGTAATAAGTAGCCCATAATCTTACTCCAATGGAATTGAATTTGAGAATGAAGGCGTCAGAATTAGCAACATAACTTCCCTGGTAGTAAGCACCACCACCCGGATTGTAAAGAGGAAAATCGATAGAACCAGTCCTACCCACCACATAAACATTACCCTGTTGGTCTGTCGCTACAGAATAGGCATAATCACTACTACTTCCACCATAATAAGTAGCCCATAGCCTTGCTAAGGGTGGGTCTATGACAAGATTTTCATTCCTGCTCCAACCTCTTACACCATAGGCCAAAAGCCCATCATCAAAAACATAGTTCACCTTCACCCCTTTATCACCCTCATAAGCATAGATGCTACCATCGAGAATGTCTCCCACAGGTGTAGATAAAATGATCTCACTTCCATCATCACTTAACTTCACATCTGCCCACTTCACCTTTAGCCTTATTTCATCAGGATTACCCTCTGGCTTTATCACAAACTCATGGTGTAAGTTCCCATCGGCATCATACCTGAAGACCCAGTCTATACCAGGATAAACATCCTCCACTCTTACAACCCTGTAACTCTTTAGATTCGTTATCCCCTCAGGACAACTGGGAAGATAGTAGTTCACATAACCCGGTAGTTCATCTTCAAAGACAATCCTTGACCTGTCAATGTTACCACCCACCAGTTCAAGATCAACCCGGGCATAATTTAAAGGGGAAGAATCCTCCTTATTGAGCCTGTCTTTCAAATAAAAGCCTTCGAAAGAGTTTAATTCTTCATTAGTTTTTGAGTAAATCACATAACTAACGCCATCTTTCTTAAAGAACAAATTGAGTCCTGGAGCCTTTGTTGAGAAGATGATGTCCTTTACAGGTCTCCCTTCAAAATCCTGCACCTGGCCATAGTTGGGTTCAAAGCCCCTGTAGGCCTTTATCAGTTCTTGAGTGGGAATATAGGCATAGAGGGGCATAAGCCCAAGGAGCACCCCTAAGATCACCCCTTTGAGATACTTTTGCATAATGCCCTCCCTTGTAAGCTAAATTGATTGTAATTTGAGCCTTCCATATTGTCAAGAATTGGTTGTTTTTTCAAAAGGCCACAACTTTCGCAATGCAACTCTTTCAATTTATAATTGACGATATGCAATTTGACAAAATTATCAAAGAGGCCAAAAAGGTTATTAAAGGGCAAGACGAAATCATAAAGGCTGTTCTGACTGCAATTGTGGCCGATGGCCATGTGCTCCTTGAGGGACCCACCGGTGTAGGAAAAACAACCTTTGTACTTACTTTTGCAAAAATCTTTGGATTATCCTTCCGCCGCATCCAGTTTACCAGTGATGTTTTACCTTCTGATATCCTTGGAACAAATATTTACAACCTAAAAACGGGGAACTTTGAATTCCGACCCGGACCAATATTTGCCAACTTTGTCCTCGTTGACGAGATCAACAGGGCTTCTCCCAAGACCCAGAGCGCACTCATAGAAGTGATGGAGGAAAGGCAGGTCACCATTGAAGGAAAAACCTATGAACTGGAAAAACCTTTCATAGTTTTTGCAACCCAGAATCCCATGGATTACGCAGGAACCTTTCCCCTTCCAATAACCCAGACGGATAGATTTCTCATGAAGATCAACATTGACTATCCCTCAAAGGAAATAGAACAGGAAATTTTAAAAACCGGAGACCCAAGGGAGTTAATTCCTTACTTAAATCAACAAATGACCAAGGATGAACTTCTAAAAATACAACAAGAAGTTGCAAAGGTAACGGTCGATGATTCAATAATTGATTACATTTCAGAAATCGTTATCTCTACACGAAATAATCCCTCCATTAAGGAAGGCTTGAGTTCGAGGGCTTCCATACACCTATTAAAATGTGCACGGGCAAAGGCAATCATAGAAGGGCGCAATTATGTAATTCCTGAGGATGTGAAGGAAATATTCCCTTACATCGCAAGCCACAGGGTTATTTGCGACATCCCCGAATGTGATGTGTCTATTTTCTTAAAAGATTTCATAGAAAAAATCCCAGTCCCAAGGTAAATGCCGAGAAAACCAAAACCCTTTGTTTCTTACGTAAAACTAAAGAAATGGGGAAGGTATTATGCGGCACTCACCCTTTTACTCGGCTTCGCAGCAGTTAACTCAGGCAATAACCTTCTATACTTTTTCTTGGCCGCTTTGCTTTCCATTATGGCCCTTTCAGGTTTTATTAGTTATCTCAGCCTAAAATCCATCCAGCTTACTATAACGCCTCCAGAGGAATTGTACGCAAAAACCATTAACTATTTGAAAGTCAAAGTAAAGAATCAAGGCTTTCTCCCGCTATTCCTCATCTATGCAAAAAAATCAGACAAGGAAAGGGTTTTATTCGATATAATCCCTCCATCGAGCTCTAAGGAAGGGCTTTTACCATATTTTTTTGAAAAAAGAGGATATAACAAGGTTGAATCAATTTTTGTGGGGACGACATTCCCGCTGAGTTTTACAATAAGAGAGATGTACTACCCATTGAATTTAAACCTCCTCGTTTTCCCACATATTCACAAAATTAAGAGAGAAGTAAAGGTCGAAAATCCCGAAAATACAGGCTGGGGGGTGGAATCGAGCAAAGAAGGCGCCATCGGTGACTTCATGGGGCTGAGAGAATACACCTTTCAGGACAAGATTTCGAGGATTCATTGGAAAAAAATTAAAGATGAAAAACTCTATGTTAAAAAATTTGAAGATGAGAATTTCCAAGTTCTCAACTTTGATATCAGTTCCAATGCAACAGAAGAAGAAATCGAAAAGGTTGCCTCCTTAGCGGTCCACTTTTTAGAACTCGGACACAGCGTAGGATTAAAAATTGATGGAAAAACTGCCATACCCCCCGATTCAGGAATCCAGCAAAAAATCAAGATACTGCAAAAACTCGCTCTTTTAGGCTATGAAAGTTGAGAAAAGAATAAAAACCATCGTCTATTTACCCCTTACCGTTGCAATGGCAAGCTTAGCCCATTCCCTCTCTCCTACAGGACTTTTTTTCTTAGCTATCCTTGCCATCGCCTTCTATTTGGACCTTGCCAAGGAATTTTATATATCGGGAAAAATTTTAACGGCTTTGGGTATTCTTTTAACCCTCTTCTTTTTTACTTTAGCCCTTAGAACGCCCTTTGAGGCTATTGCCTACTGGATAATGTCCCTGAGTATTATAAAGATTCTCGGTAAAAAGGCTATGAGGGACTTGAAACAGATTGTAGCCCTTTCCTTTTTTAACTTTGTAGACAGTGCCATATTTCACTACTCCTTCGTCTTCTTAATTTACCTCGTACTTTACATTGTCTCAGCCTCTATAGCCCTTTTAATCATCACCTTTTTAGATGACAAAAAGGAGACAAGCCTCCGGGTTGACCTACTAAATACCCTAAGAAATTTTGGAATCGGTTTTGGTATTGCCACTACTCTAATGTCACTATTCTTCTTCATTATACTACCTCGTTCTCCCTATGTACTCCTTAGGGCTCAAATTTATTCACCCACTCGGAGGGAAGGTTTCGGTAACGAACTACAAATGGGCAAAGTAGAATATATGAATAGGCGGGATCAAATCTTGATGAGGGTTAAGCCCCTTATGAAGTGGCACGATGAGTTCCTCTACATTCGTGGGAATGTTTATAATGTTTATAAAAACGAAACATGGATAAGGGATCCTGAAAATTTAGCGGGATGGAACTACAAAGGCAAAGAGAATTACAAAAGCAAGACCTTTGCCTTTCAAATTACCCTTGAGCCAATGTCTACAAAGGCTCTCTACGTTCCAGACTACCCTGAATATATCGACGTCAGAGGAATTCCCTACACTGAATCCTGGGGAAAAGTTTTCTTAACAAGAGAGTCTGAGATTGCAAGGAAAATGCAGTACAAGGCTTTTTCGTCATCTGCCCCAGATGAAACTTACCCCAAAGGCGTTGATTTCCTCACTGTTCCCGAGAAATATACTTCCCTCATCGATTCTCTCATCGAAAAGGAAAATCTGAAAGGGGCTACGCCCCTTGAAACAGCACAAAAAATAAAATTATACTTTTTGAGAAACTTCCAATATTCATTGGATATTGCCGGCGATACGAATTGGGTCAATCGGTTCTTAAAAACCCGCAAAGGGCATTGTGAGTATTTTGCAACCCTTGCAGCGTTAATCTTAAGAAGACAGGGGATCCCTTCAAGGATCGTAGCAGGCTACCTTACAAAGGAATGGAACATCTTTGGGAATTACTTCATCGTCCGGACAAAACACGCCCATACCTGGGTTGAATACTACTTCAACAACCAGTGGCTCTCCCTTGATCCAACCCCTCCCTTTGAGGAAAAGCCGGGTGCTTTGAGCAAACTAAGCGAATATATTGACTACCTTTCTTACCTCTGGACTACCCAGGTTCTCGAGTTTAGCTTTTCAAATCAAATTAGAATATTCAATGCCCTTCAAAGTTCAATGAAGAAACTTTTCAGGAAAAATGTGCTTTCCCTTCTCGGATACCTGCTTGCGCTATTTATCCTAACTGCAGCCATAACATTTCTCATTAAACACTCAAAAGAAAGGCATCACCCGGCCACATTCTATTACAGAAAGTTTGAAAAAATATTGAAAAGTAAAGGCTATAAAATCACGCCTGCAATGACGTCTAAAGAAATAGCAAATCTTATCAAATCCTTAGAAGCAATCGATTTTCTCGATGAATACTCTAAGTGCAGGTTTTCTGGTAACTGTGATTTAGAGCAACTTAAAAGGAAATTCGAAAACTTCAGACGGAGTATTTCTTAACCAAAAGTGAAGCGTTGTGGCCACCAAACCCAAAGGAATTGGAAAGCGCATAATTCACGGTAAGTTCTCTGTAAGTCCCGGGTACATAATCGAGATCACACTCTGGATCAGGAAATTCGTAATTCCGAGTAGGGTGTACTTTATCAGTGTAAACACTCATTACCGTCGCGATGAATTCCACCGCTCCAGCGGCCCCCAGTAAGTGCCCAGTCATTGACTTAGTGGAAGATACTGGTATCTTGTAAGCGTATTCACCGAACAGCTTTTTGATCGCCTTTGTCTCTGCAGCATCATTAAGCTGAGTAGAGGTACCATGAGCGTTTATATAGCTTACTTCTTCAGTTGAAATTCCAGCCTCTTCTATTGCAAGTCTCATGGAATTAACAGCACCTTCACCTTCAGGATGAGGTGCTGTTATGTGATAGGCATCGGCAGTGGCACCGTAGCCGACAACCTCGGCATAGATTTTAGCCCCTCTCTTCACTGCATGTTCAAGCTCTTCCAGAACAACGGCCCCTGCACCTTCTGCCATCACAAAACCATCACGTTCCTTATCAAAGGGCCTCGAGGCTTTTTCTGGCTCGTCATTCCTTGTAGAAAGGGCCCTCATACTGCAAAATCCTGCAAGCCCGATTGGGGTAATCGGTGCCTCTGCTCCACCCGCAATCACAATATCAGCATCTCCGTACTTAATCAACCTATATGCATCACCAATAGCATGGGCTGAAGATGCACAGGCAGAAACAACGGAATAATTGGGACCTTTAAAACCGTACCTCATTGCGATGTGGCCAGGCGTAATATCCACAATCATCATAGGAACGAGAAAAGGACTTACCCTGCGCGGTCCCTGTTCCTTGAGTTTAATCACTTCTTCTTCAAGGGTCTTGATACCTCCTATACCCGATGAAAAAATCACGCCAGCTCTGTAGGGATCAAATTTACCCTCTGATAGACCCGCATCAAGGATGGCTTCATAAGTAGCATACAAAGCATACTGAGTTACAAGGTCCATTCTTTTAAGTTCTTTAGGATCTATCCTCTCTTCAGGGTGAAAATCGTCAATTAAACCAGCAATTTTTGTGGGAAATTGAGAGACATCAAATCTATCGATCAATTTAATTCCGTTCTTTGCAGATAACAGAGCCTCCCAAAACTCTTTTACGCTTTTACCAACAGGGGATACCACCCCCATCCCTGTAACTACAACGCGTCTTCTCATAATAAAAAACCGAATTTAAGGACCTAAAAAATGGTAATAATCCTACTACCTTATGAGCCTATTTTAGCCTTTATATAATTAATTGCATCCTGTACTGTTCTAATTTTTTCTGCATCTTCATCAGGCACCTCAATACCAAACTTCTCTTCAATAGCCATTACGAGTTCTACCACATCGAGGGAGTCGGCACCCAGGTCCTCCATAAACCTGGATTCTGGTTTTATCTGATCCTCCGAGACTGATAGCTTATCTACGATTATTTCTTTGAGTGTTGCGTATATGTCCATAATACCCTCCTTTTATCTTTGTTTTTTTTCGATTTATGCCGAGGGCGGGATTTGAACCCGCACGGGCCGAACGCCCACTGCCTCCTGAGGGCAGCGCGTCTGCCAAGTTCCGCCACCTCGGCGATGTGTTAATTCTAAGGAAAGGTAAAGGAAAAGTCAAACATGCAGCATTCCTCAAAATTAATCTACTCGAAATGGGATTGTTTCATCAAAAATAACTGAGGAATACAAACGGCGACCATACTGCATCCTTATTATATTGTTTTTCCAGGGCTTGCTTAAAACTTCAAGTGTCCCATCCGGACCTTTGTCTACCTCTTACTAAAAACATTTATCCTAAGATTAATGCAGTCTCTTTCGGATGGCATCCTAAGCAACTTTTAGCTTTTTTACGGCCTTCACTTTTATCAACGGGTATTATGTCACTGAATTTCAAATCATTAATTCCTCCATAGCAAACTGCTTTCCGTTGTCCTTGTAAAATTCCTATTCTTTTGCTTACTATTCTCCACACTTTTCAACTGAAAAAGTCAAACAATTGATCTTTTAAAGAACACTCGCACAAACTCCGCTCAGCATTAGCAAAGCCACCATTTGTTTTTCTCAAAGAGAACATTAAAATATTCTGAGTTAAGGAGGCGTTATGAGGCTTGTAAAATTCTTGATAACAACCTTATCAATTGGGCTCCTCTTTGCGGGGGTTGAGTACAAAGATGGTAAAGTGATTTTCACTCTAAGGGAACCACAGGCTAAGGGCGTAGTTGTAACCGGTACCTTCTCCAACTGGAATCCAACCGGAATTAAAATGACCAAGAAAGACAACACCTGGGTTGCGGAAGTAGACCTTAAACCGGGCACCTATGAGTACAAGTTCATCATCGACGGTGTATGGAAAGAGGATCCAGACAATCCCTGGAAGGTTCCGGATGGCTTTGGTGGTTCAAATTCAAAATTCACTCTAACCGATAAGGGGGAAATCCTCTTTTCTGAGTCGCCACAGCTCGGTGTCAGTGCACTAAAATCCTTAGAATACATAAATGGAAAAGTTATTTTTAGATTCTACGATAAAGAGGCCAAGGAAGTGTATCTTGCGGGAACCTTTAACAACTGGAATCCAACCGCTCAGAAGATGGAAAACAAAGGTGCGTACTTTGAAACCTCCTTGGAACTGAGGCCCGGAGTTTACGAATACAAATTCGTAATCAACGGGAACACATGGAAAGAAGACCCATTTAATTCAAGAAAAGTTCCGGATGGATTCGGCGGGTTTAATTCTCAGTTTGAACTAACCCCAGACGGAAAAATCCTTTACACACCGGCATCTGTAAAACCAGCAGAAACAGAGATAAAATTCGACTGGAAAGGTCCCGAATACACCCCTGAAGGAGTTTTGTTCAGATTTTATGCACCCGATGCCCAGGTGGTTTACCTTGCAGGCACCTTTAATAACTGGGCGCCAACGGGGTTACCAATGACAAAGGATGAAAAAGGAATCTGGAGTGTTAAAGTAAAACTCATACCGGGCAACTATCAGTACAAGTTCGTTATAAACGGTGTTCAGTGGAAAGAAGACCCCACAAATCCTGCGAAGGTAGACGATGGATTTGGAGGATTCAACTCCGCCTTCAGACTTACCGACGACGGTAAAATCATTCTTGAGGCAGTAAGCCCCTCAACCCTTCCTCAGGAACCAATAATTAAATCCTTGAAAAAGCAGGGGACACCAATCTATCTCGCCATTGTGTGGCATCAGCATCAGCCAAGATACTACAAGGACTTACAGACGGGGGAGTCCTTCGCACCGTGGGTCAGGCTTCACGGGATAAAGGACTATTACGATATGGCAGCAATTCTCTATCAGTATCCCAAAATAAGATTCACAATTAACCTCACCCCTGTTCTGCTCATGCAGCTTCAGGATGATATCCGACTTTACGACGAAGGAAAGTCTCCTGATGTGGATTTTAGAATGACCTTAAAGAATGCGGACTCCCTGACCTACGAGGATAAAAAGTATCTACTCGCCAACTTTTTCAGTGCGAACTGGGATAATATGATTGATATTTTCCCAAGATACAAAGAACTTAGAACAAAGAGGGTTTGGAATCCCGACGGTACCATCAACTTTGACGAATCCATTAAAAGATACACCACCCAGGATTTTCGAGACCTCCAGGTCTATTTCAACCTCTGCTGGTTCGATCCAGACTTCCGAAACGGGGAGGTAACACTTCCAACAGGGGAAAAGGTGAGCGTAAAGAAATTTGTAGAAAAAGGACAGAATTTTACAGAGGAGGACAAAAGAAAAATCTTAGACATACAGATGAAAATTTTGAAGGCGATAATTCCTGTTCATAAAGACTTACTTTCAAAGGGTCAGATTGAAGTCATCACAACACCATACTATCACCCCATTCTGCCACTTATTTACGACACAGAATCTGCCCGTGAAGCAATGCCCAATGCAAAACTCCCAGAGAGGTTCTCCTGGCCCGAAGATGCTCTATGGCACGTAAAACAAGCGGTAGCTAAGTACGAAGAAATCTTTGGGAGGAAACCTGCAGGAATGTGGCCTGCAGAGGGCTCAGTATCCCACGATATTGTTCCCATAGTAAAGCAGGGTGGATTCATCTGGATGTGCTCTGACGGGCATGTCCTCGCCCGTTCTCTCAAAAAGGCAGATTTTGGTGATGACGACCTTTACAGGCCTTATGCGGTGGTTAATGGAAAGGACACCATTTATATGGTCTTCAGAGATACCGATCTATCAGACAGAATAGGCTTCAGGTATAAATCCCTCTCCGGCATACAGGCAGCAAACGACCTTATTATGAGACTTTATGAAATTCACCAAAAGTTTGCAAAGGACCCTGAGCCTCATTTAGTCACTATAATCCTCGACGGCGAAAACGCCTGGGAATGGTACAAAAACGATGCGAAGGATTTCTTCCATTCCTTGTATTCTCAGCTCAGCGAAGCGGACTGGATAGTGACCACTACGCCCACCGACTTTATAAAACAGTTCCCTCCAAAGAGAGTGATTACCCACCTTTTCGCTGGGTCCTGGATCAACGCAGACTTCTCTACCTGGATAGGTGAAGATGAAGAGAACTTAGCATGGAACTATTTGGGCTATGTGAGAAAGGATTTCGAAAATTTCAAAAAATCTGGTCAATACGACGAAAAAACCTTAGAAAAAGCCTTCTTTGAACTGGCTTCTGCAGAAGGTAGCGACTGGTTCTGGTTCTTTGGAGCGGATCAGAATGCAGGCGATGACCGCTGGACTGACATCATGTTCAGAAGGACATTGAAGAATGTATACGAAATCCTCGGTAAGCCCTATCCTGACTTCCTTGATAAATCTATTCTTGAAGAGGCAAAGAAAGGCTCCTACGGAGGATCAGTAATGGCGAAAAATGATCCACGCCTTTCCGCTAAAAAAGTTTTTGAAATTCCAGATATTGAAGGTGACGATTATGGCCCTGGCTATTACCTTTATCCCACCAACGGGGTGTTTAAGAAAGGCATTTTTGACATCAAAGGTTTAAAAATATTTGAAACGGAAAATAGCTACATCTTCTCTATAAAAGTCGGAGAATTGGATAACCCCTGGAATGCACCCTACGGATTTTCACAGCAGATTTTCTTCCTCTATGTTGATAACAGGGATGGAGGCAAAACAGATCCAATAAAAACTTCTCTTAATTATCAAACGGAAAACCCATGGGATGTCGCCATTATGATCTCCGGGTGGGACAATGCCTGCGGAGTCTACAACCCATCAATGGAACTTCTTGAAAATCCCGATATTTACATGGATTACGAAAACAAAGAAGTTGTCTTCACTGTTTCCAAAAAGTTCGCCGGCAACTTAAAGGGAGCAAAAATTTCGCTCACTCTCTACTCTTACGATGGTTACGGAAAAGATAACCTAAGAGCCTTACAATCTACAAGAGGCGAATGGGAATTTGGAGGTGCAAAGTCCCAGATGGCACCTAAGGTAATTGACCTTCTATACCCGGAAACTGGAGTACAGGAGAAAGTTTTAAGCGCCTATGAAACAAACGCGCCGGTTAAAATCCCCTCTATCAATGTGAAATAGAGAGGAATTTCCTCTGCAACTCGTTTTTTAGGTTTTTGAGACGATTAACCGTCTCGAAGCCGTAGTATATTACTGGGAAAACGGAGTTATTTGTTAGGAGCGGGTCGTACAGTTTATACTGCTCAATCACTTGATTTCCCAATGGGGTCCCTGGTATAGGTGAGAACTCCGAGAGTGAGACTCTGATGCCAAATTCTGAAATAATCTTGATATTTTCTTCAACCTCTTCTGGGGGTTGGCCAGGCAAGGCAAGAAATATATAGGCCGTTACTTTATCCCCGGTAAAGCCAGCCTTCTTAAGGTTCTCCACCGCCCTTTCAAAATCCGCAAAGGAAAGCTTCCACCCGACTTTCTTTAAAAGCTCTGGATTGACGGTTTCAACGCCAAGGAATATGGTCTCAAATCCCATCTCTTTAAGGAGATAAGCCGTTTCCCTGGTAATTTTTCTCACGTGAAGGGCATTGGGAGTATGAAAACGAATCTTACCAAGTAATTTTTTCTCTTTTAGACCATCTCTAAAAGGCAAAAGCCCACCTTCTAAATTGTAGAGCAAAGCATCATCATAAAACACGAAATCCCTGACGGACCGTGATAGGTAAAGCTTCTCAACCAATTTCACTAAATTAGAAACGTCCATGGTTTTAAACTTGGGCTTAAGTAGGAAAGAAGCACAATAAGAACACCTCAAAGGGCAGCCTTCATTAATTCGGATAACCGCATATTTCAGGTCTTCGTAAACATCATAATAGGGAAGTTCCTCAACGGGATTTAAATAAAAATTATTTTGCCAAAAACTCTCCCAATTGTCACCTACAACAATCTCATCGGCACCAAGAGAGATATAAAAGTCCGGAGTCAATGTGGCTGCAACTCCACCAACGACAATCTTTGCCTTAGGCCACCTTTCTTTAGAAATTTCAATTACTTCCTTCACCCCCAGGTACCAGTAAGTCATACCTGTTGTGATAAAAATGTACTCGTACTCCTTAGAAAAGGTCTCTTCCAAGAAAATACTTTGAGGCAATCCGTATCTCTTAAACTTCCGTGGAACGAAGGATATCACATCCGGTTTTTTTACCTCTTCAAAATAAAACTTACCCCTGCCGTACTCATCGGTCTTAAGGTCAAGGTTTCTGTAAAAAGGATGGCCCCTATCTAAAAAATCAAAAAAATCAAATTCTATACCTTCTCTTTTCAATGCCGATGCTATTCGCAGAAGCCCATAGGGTTTCAGCCAATAATCGTGGAGTGCAAAGTCATAAACTGGAGGATTAACGAGTAAAATTCTCATTTTTACTTCAAAACGGCAACTTTCTTAATCCTCACCGAGTTTAATTCGCTTCTTTCTATTCCGAACCTTTCCCTTAGAACCTTGTAAAGAGAATTCTGGCTCAAATCTACTGTAAATTCTTCCGATTCACCATCCTTTTCCAACTTGAATCTGGCGATGCTAAACCTACTCCAAACCGGCTTTTTATCCACAGGGATAATTGAAAGGAATTCTAGCCCTGGAATGGTTCTTAGATTCAGCCTACTAATCAAATCATTAAAACTCTCTATAGCTTCCGCCTCAAAGTAGAAATATTCCTCCTCACTTTCGACGCCCAGAGGCAATGGATTTGGCATAGAAATCCTCGGATGGGGGACATACCCTTGAGAGTACTTAAGCTTTACCCCGCATACCCTAAGCATATTCACTATTACTTTTGTAAGGTCTCTCTGTGAAATAAACCTCGACATATCCCTAACTTTGTAAGTCAGCAAATATCCACTCGTTTTAGAAGGAATTTTTTCTTGAATAGGGCCCCCAGAAAGTTGAACTCTTTCAACCTTCTTAATACCCGTTTTGCATAGCTCGTATCCTTCCTTAATCCACACTCCGCAGCCCTGACACCCCCTTGCCATGCAGTCCGCAGTGTAAGTAATCTCTTGAGATTTAGAAAACTCATTTCTCAAATACTTCGGGTACACTCCAGTATCAATGATTTCCCAGGGCAATTGTTCCGAAGGATCCCGACGGCGAGTATAAGCAAAGGGATCTAATCCATTTTTCTCAAAGGCCTTTAAATATTTGTTATAATCAAAAAATTCGCTTCTCGAATCAAAAATTGCCCCCTCTTTGTAAGCATCCAGCAATACTGATGAAAGGGCACTATCGCCCCTACCAAAGATACCCTCAATCAAGCTCATCTTGGGATCGTGAAAGGTTAAAGTCAAATTCCTTAAACTTTTTGTGGATTTTCGAAGATAATCAATTTTTGAATAGATTTCGTCAGGCGTCTCTTGCTGTGCGAATTGAAAGGGGGTATGAGGTCGAGGTACAAAGGGGGAGATGGAAGCCTTAAACTCTATTTTCCTGTAACGAGTTGAAAGTTCTTTAAGAAATTTAACCATCTCTTCAAGGTCTTCTGCCGTTTCGCCGGGAACCCCGAACATTAGATACAATTTTACATGGCGAAAATTAAATTTAAGGGCGATGTCAAGGGTTCTAAATATACTTTCTAAGGGAACATTTTTATTGATCACCTTTCGCAACTTCTCTGAGGCTACCTCAGGTGCCAAGGTGATGCCAAAGCGTCTGAGTTCTTCAAACTCAACGAGTAAACTTTCATCCAAAGAGTCAATGGGAAGACTGGGCAAAGAAATGTGCGTATTTTCAAAACGTTCTTTAAAGGCCCGGATAAGTTCGCTTAAGTAGGGGTAATCAGAAATAGAAAAGGCAAGAAGTCCAACTTCATCAAAGCCCGTCTTGCTCAAACCATCATTCACGATCTTTAACACTTCTTCTGGTTCCCTTAGCCTTAATGGCCTATAATTAAAGCCACCCTGACAGAAGCGACACCCCCTGGTACATCCCCTCATTACCTCAACAACATAACGATGGTGCACGATCTCCGTCGTGGGGACAATTTGATCCACAGGAAAGTCTTCTGTATTAAAATAGGCCACAGCCCGTTTCGCTTTCTTTGATACTTCAGGGATATAAATACCTTCAAGTTTTGCAATTTCTGAATAAAACTCGTTGATAGAGAGTCTTCTCCTTTTGTAATCCAAAAGGTACGGAATCAATTTCTTGACAACACCTTCCCCTTCTCCAACAACAAAGAAGTCAACGAAGGGTTCTAAGGGAAGGGGATTAAAACTGGAAGGCCCACCCACAACAACGAGGGGATATTTACCATCGACCCTTTCTTCCCTTAGAAGCGGTATATGAGAGAGATCTAAGGCCAAAAGTAAATTTGTGTAGTTTAGCTCCGTATGGAGTGAAATACCAAGCATATCAAGATTTCTCACCGGTGTATAGCTTTCAAGGGTAAAAAGAGGTATCCCTCTTTCTTTCATATATTCAATGGCGTCAATCCATGGTAGAAAAATCCGTTCAGCGTATACATCAGGATGGCTGTTGAATATGTGATAGATAATCTTTAAACCTAAATTGGACATCCCAATTTCATAAATTTCTGGGTATAAGAGGCCTATGTGCAGAACAACCTTATCAAGGGGCTTCCTAACAGCATTAAATTCCCCACCTATATAGCGTGCTGGTCTCTCAAGGCTCAAGAGGTAATCCCCAAAGGGGTGATTCATACAGAGAACCTTATGAGGAGAATATCCCCATCCTTTACGATGTAATCTTTACCCTCCAGCCTGTAAAGTCCGAGCTCCTTCGCCTTCTTTTCACTTCCAGCCCTTTTAAGGTCTTCTATATGGATAACCTCAGCTCTTATAAATCCTCTCTCGAGGTCACTGTGAATTTTGCCTGCCGCTTCCTTTGCAGTAGCGCCTTTCCTTACAGCCCAAACCCTCGCTTCAGTTTTACCGGCTGTGTAAAAGAAAGTTAACCCAAGGACGTCTTTTATAACTGAGGAAATTGCCGTCTTTATGTCTTCCTCTATCCCGAATTCTTTAAGAATTTCCAGTTTTTCTCTCCTCTCAAGGCCTATTAGCTCCTCTTCAACCTTTAGAGAGGTTATAAAAAATGGGGAATTCCTCTCTTTAATCCTATTAATGAGGTCTGAAGGAAGCTCCCCACCCAGTTTCGATTCCTCTCGATTTATTAAAAAAATTTGAGGAAGCATAGAAAGAAAAACGTAACCTTTTATCAGGTCTTTTTCTTTCTCTGTAAGTTCAAGGGAATGCAAAGGCTTTTCAGCGGAGAGCCAGGAATCAATTTTTTCGAGCAAGGCTATCTCCTCTTCATTAACCTTCTTTTTAATCCTTTCCTTCTTCAGAGTTTCGATTCGCCTTTCGACGAAATCTAAGTCTGTAAGTAGAAGCTTGTATTCCAGATTGTAGAAAGAATCCTTTAAGGCCACCTCCTGAAAATCAGAAACAACACAAATCAGGGCATCAAAATTTGAGAGTTCGTTTTTAATTTCCCCTCTCTTTTCGTCCTTCCACAATTTTCCAAGCCCATCAAAATCATAAAGCTCTACATGAAGAGGAGTCTTTTTGTCAGAATTATAAAGCTCGTAAAGGTAGTCAAGATTAGGGTCTTCAAGGATAAAAGTGCCCACGCCTGATATATATCCAGAACCACGGGAAAAAGTGTTATCGGTAAGCACCTTTAAGAGTGTCGTCTTACCCGTCAGAGCCTCGCCAACAATTGCAAGCTTCATTAGAAAAGACCCGTTATCTTACCGTTCTCGTCTATATCAATAGACTCAGCAGATGGCACCTTGGGTAAGCCTGGCATAGTCATGATTTCACCGGCAATTGGAACTACAAAACCAGCACCGGCGCTCAATCTTACCTCTCTAATATGGAGAGAAAAGTCTCTGGGTCTCCCTAAAAGCTTTGGATCACCAGAAAGGGAAAGCTGTGTCTTGGCAATGCACACATATAAGTTTCCAAAGCCTTGCTTTTCAAGATTCTTTATGTCCTGTTCCGCATCCCTATCAATAATAACCTCTTTAGCTCCGTAAATATGCTTTGCAACTTTTTCAATCTTAACGGGAATAGGATCTTCTATGTCATAAACGAAATTAAGATTCCCATCTGCCTTTTTGACAGCTTCAATTACTTTTTTTGCAAGATCGATGCCACCCTCAGACCCCTTGGCCCAAACCTCTGTTATAGCAACTTCTCTCCCTTTTGACTGCACATAGTTTACAACAAGTTCCAGCTCTCTCTCCGTATCTGTAGGAAACCTATTTAAAGCAACTACAAAGGGAATATTGTAGAAGTCGAGATTTTCCATATGTTTATCAAGATTTTCAAGGCCTTTTTTCAAAGCCTCAATATTCTCCGTTGAAAGTTCCTGTCTCTTCGCTCCTCCATGGTGTTTAAGGGCCCTTACAGAGGTCACAAGAACCGCAGCCTTTGGTCTTAAATTTCCAACACGAGATACAATGTCTACAAATTTTTCCCCACCCAGGTCTGTTCCAAAACCAGCCTCAGTGACCACAAAATCGGCAAGTTTCAAAGCAAGCTTCGTAGCAATCAGAGAATTGGTACCATGGGCGATATTGGCAAAGGGGCCTGTGTGGATAAGAGCAGGATTATTTTCCAGTGACTGAACAAGGTTCGGCTTAAAGGCATCCCTCAAAAGGGCTCCAACAGCGCCCTGAACTTTAAGGTCCCTAACTCTTATAGGTTCATCCTGTTTATTGTAGCCGATTACTATGTTTGAAATTCTCTCTTTTAGGTCTTTATAGTTCAATGATAGACCGAGAATGGCCATGATTTCAGAAGCAGCTGTTATATCGAAACCATCTTCCCTGGGAAAACCATTGGTAGGGCCTCCTAAACCTACAATAATTTTTCTGAGAGCCCTGTCATTGAGATCAACAACCCTTTTCCAGGTTATTTTTCTAAGGTCAATCCCCAATTCATTACCCTGGTGGATGTGATTATCAATAATCGCTGAAATCAAATTATGCGCTATAGAAACAGCGTGAAAATCACCCGTAAAATGAAGGTTGATGTCCTCCATCGGAACCACTTGAGCATATCCTCCACCTGCTGCCCCACCCTTAATCCCAAAGACCGGGCCCATCGATGGTTCTCTTAATGTCACTATAGATCTATAGCCAAGTTTATTCAAAGCATCAGAAAGACCTATGGAGACCGTAGTTTTACCCTCACCGTAGGGTGTAGGAGTTGTTGCAGTAACGAGGATCAGGTTGCCTTCTTTTTTCTTCAAAAATTCTTCGGTTTCAAGAATTTTGGGATTGATCTTAGCTTTAAAGTCTCCCCAACAGGTAATGAACTGGCTATCAATGCCAAGCTTTGCAGCAATGTGATCGATACTCAAAAGTTTAACACTACTTGCGATTTCAATGTCGCTTTTCATTTCTAAAAATCACTCCTTTTACTAAATTTCTAAAAATCATAACATCCGTGACCACGCCAACCCCACCAGGCACAGGGGTTATGTATCCACTTTTTTCTTTAACTTCATCAAATTTGATGTCTCCAACAACCTTGTCATTTACCTGGTTTATTCCAACGTCAATCACAAAAGCCCCTTCCTTAACCATATCGGCGCCAATAAAGTTGGCACGTCCAACAGCAACAACAAGGATGTCGGCTTCTCGTGTATAAATGCTTATATCCTTGGTAAAAGAGTGACACACGGTGCAGGTTGCATCCTCATTCATAAGCATTATTGCAATGGGAAACCCTGAGCGGAAGCTTCTTCCAAGAATGCATGCATTTTTTCCACGAATTTCATAGCCCGTTTCTTTTATTATTCTGATAACGGCATCAGCAGTGGCGGGTCTTAATCCTTTGTCTTTCCTTATTAGTTTTCCAAGGTTTTCAGGACTTGCACCATCTACATCCTTTTCGGGAATAATAAAAGAAGTGTAGTATAAATAATCTTTTTTGTCCTCTATCTGCAGCATAATTCCATCGACAGATTCATCTTCATTGTAAGCATAAATAGCGCTTTTTAACGATTCAAGGTCTTCAAAAGTTTTTACCTCCACTTCTATATCGAGCTTTTTTGCTACCCTTTTGAGTGAATGAGCATAAAGTTCATCGGGAGCCTGAGGCTTATACTGAAAAATGGCTAACTTCAAGGGCCTTTGAAGATTTAAACAGGCAATTTGTTCCTTTAATTCTTCCAATACCTTTTCCCTGATAAGTCTTCCATCAATAACCTTAGCTGCCATAGGATAATTTTAAACCGGGAATTATGGAAATTAAAAGAATGGCGGCGGAGGGAGTCGAACCCCCGACACGAGGATTATGATTCCTCTGCTCTGCCAGCTGAGCTACACCGCCAGGAGTAAGACAGTAGCGGGGGCTGGATTTGAACCAGCGACCTTCGGGTTATGAGCCCGACGAGCTACCGGACTGCTCCACCCCGCGTTAGTGTTATTATTATAATATAACCTTACTGTTCAGTCAATATCCCAAACGGCCTCCGAAACATTGGCATTAAGCTTTGTAAAAATAACAAGACTTACTAATATAGAAACTAAACCCAGAACGACACTTGACAACCTGCCAAATTTATCCGCAAGAATCCCAGATAATGCTGAGAGAAAAACAGCGAAGTTTAAAGTGGAATTCAAAAATCCAAAGGCAGTTGCTCTTTCATTTTCCCTTGATAGCCTTGTGACCGCGGAGTAAAGGGCAATATACATAAAATTCCAAAGAGGTAGAATCCAGAAAAAGGCCATTAAATATCCCTTCGCAAGAGCCAAAATAGCGATATTAACAAAATAAGCAGCAGAAAGTAGTACTAAACTTCTCCAAGGAGTGAGTTTTTTAACAACCTCACCATAAAATTTGCTCACCAACGCAGATAAAAATGCGGGTATTGAAGCCCATACTATTCCATAGAGGAATTTTGACTTTCCTAAAACTTCATAAAGTTTCACTGACAAAACCCCGTAAGAGGTTACAATCCCAAATTCCAAGAAAAAGGTCCCAACAGCCAAAAATATTAAACCCCTTTCAAAATGAACCTTGAAAAGGGAAGTCGACGGGGAACCAAAATTAAGATTATCAGTATAAATTTGGTAAAAAACGATTATACCAATAACCCAGGCTATTCCACTAATTATATAACCGAGTTTGAAAAGCCCTGTGTCCTTAGAGAAATAACCCATAATAGAGCCACTGAGAGTCCAACCAAGGGCCTCTGCCAATAAATAAAGGGCAAATGCTCCCTCTGTATCCTCACTGTAAGAGAACATGCTGTTGATGACTGGAATGGCGATGGAAGCAAAAATACTTAATAGAAGCAGAAAAAAGAGTAACGTATATATTCGATTCGAAAATCCGAGAAGTAATACAAAGATCCCTCCGAGGCTGCTTAATAAAAGAAATAGCCTTCGTGAGATCACATCGGCTAATCTACCCCAAAACACTGAGGTCAATGCAACAAAGGCAGGCAAACTGTCAATCAGCAATATTTGAAAATAACTCGCTCCAAGGTCAACAAATCTTGGCCTCAATAGGATATAATAAGAGCCATAGCCAAAATAAAAAAGAATTGTAGCAATTATCTTCAGCATCATATCGGCGAGTGTTAAATTTTAATGTTCAACACACGAACAAAAGGGCGATGAGCTGAATAGTGTCAAGGCGTTCAATCCATAGATGATTCAAACTTGCATACAATTTAAAACCTGTAAAAATATAGTGTACTTGTGCAAATTCTTCTTAAAAGCTATACTTGCTTAATATCGCACTTTCTAAAACCAAATCCGCTGAGAAAGAGCCCCTCAGTAGTTCCACTGTTCCTTGAGGTCATTTTTGTTATAAACCTTGACGAACTCGAACAAAGGCTAACGGCAATTTTAACATAAATAGAGCATCGCCGAATTTACAAAATATCCCGTGCTTCTTCCTTTGCACTCTTAACTCACAATGGGCCTTTAAAGTTCAATGAAAAAACAAGAATGATTGTCCTACATTATAATCGCTATCGTGGCCTCACATTATTTCGAGCAATCTTCTTAAAATCACAAGACTTGACATATTCTGAATCACTCGCTATAAATTAAAATGACAAGGCTCAAGGGCTTGAAAAGTACATTAATGAGGGATGAATCACCGCTAGTGAGGAAGCAAGGGTATTGTTTTAAGAAAATGTCCCAAAAGGTCGAAATTAAAAAAATCGGCTTATTTTGATATTCGCTCCTTTAATGCAAAGAACTTTAGAAACTTACCCGGTATTCTTTAAGCCAAGGCGAGCATTTCTGCCTCCAGAACTTAGGAAAGAATAGTCCCGTTCCGACCTACGTTATGTTATTAACGCCGATCGTTTGAAAAACCGCAGGTTTATTTTTATAATTTTAACAATGCGCTGCTAGCTCAACAGGCAGAGCAACGGATTCTTAATCCGTGGGTTGCAGGTTCGAGTCCTGCGCAGCGCAGTTTTTTAATTTAGGCAAAATTTACTATTCCCGTTCCCCTCAAAATTATATATGATCTTGATCTGCAAACAACCGCTACGAGATAGAAGGTTCGATTAGGTTCCCTCCAAAATTATATGTGATCTTCAACTTACGATTCCGCTTGTGGCAATTAAGTTCCGTTTGCTTTGAGACTCACCTCATCTTATAATAAAGCCATGGCAGAATATATTCAGGTCTTCACAACCACTAATCTTAGGGAAGTTGCTGAAAAAATCACTGAAACCTTAGTTCGAAAGAGACTTGCTGCCTGTGTGCAGATCTTAGGGCCGATAACGAGTCAATACTGGTGGGAGAACAAAATCACAAAAGATACAGAGTACCTAATCATAGCTAAAACAAGAGCCGATTACTACCCTGAACTGGAGAAGGCCATAAAGGAAGTTCACAACTACACGGTTCCGGAAATCTTGGCAATCCCGGTAATTGCAGGAAATAGCGACTATCTGAATTGGCTGGATGAAGAGCTTAAAAAAATCCCCGAATGAAAAGAAGTAATTACCTGATTTTTGCTATCCTTACCCTCTCCTGTGCTAAACACTCTTTAATCAGAGGTGTTAGAGAAATTTCTGCAAAGGACCTTTATAAGCTCCTTTCTCACAATAAAATGGAGATCACAGTGGTAGACGTCAGAACACCTGGAGAATTCTTACAAGGACATATAACCTCCGCAATTAACATCGACTACTTCTCACCAAAACTCGACACTTTGTTAATGACTCTCCCTAAAAATAACACTATAATACTCTACTGCTCTCACGGAATGAGAAGTAAAAATGTCGCGATAAGATTAATCAACATGGGTTATAGAAATGTATTCAGTTTGAAAGGCGGATTAAAGGACTGGATTAACAGAGGATTACCCATTGAGAAAGGACAGGACTAAAATTTCCAAAAACTCCCAGTTGGTTTATCCCAATGCAGCTTAAAAAAGGCCTGGACTTCAATAAACTCGCATACATTGAAGGATGGATATCCATCGTTTTAAACTCAATACTTTTTGTAGCCAAGTACATTATTGGCCTAAAGATAAACTCTGTCTCACTCCAGGCGGACGCTTGGCATACCCTTTCCGACTCTTTAACCTCTATAATGCTGGTTGTTGGGATTTATCTCTCAGCAAAACCCGCCGATGAGGAACACCCTTTTGGGCATGGTAGAATTGAAAAGATAACAAGCTTGTTAATTGGCATAATGCTAATTCTCGTGGCAATCAACTTCCTTAAAGAATCCGTAATGAGAATCACATCTCGAAAGGTCATAACCTTCACCTTAGCGAGCGTAATAGTTCAGGCTGTCTGTGCCACTTTAAAACAAGCCCTCGCACTCTTTGCCTTTTGGGCTGGGAAAAAATCTAATATACAGGCAATTACTGCGGATGGTTGGCATCACCAATCGGACACGAACACAAGCGTTTTGTTTTTGATAGGAGTCGCTCTTAACAAGCAGATACCACTCGTTGATGGATACCTCGGCCTATTAATATCCTTAGCAATTGCTGTAACTGCTTTTGACATTATAAAATCGAGTGTTTCCCCTCTCATAGGCGAAAAAGTCCCTGACGAGATAATAAAGAAAGTCACTGATGAAGTTAGCAAAGCGGACCCGAGGATAACCGGTCTTCATCATTTTCATATGCACAGGTACGGCAATCACATCGAACTAACTTTTCACATAAGGCTTCCTAAGGAGATAAGCCTTGAGGAAGCCCATGAAATTACAAAGAAAATTGAAGATGCCTTAACGAAAGAAAATATTGATGCTACCATACATGTGGAACCTTACACAGAAAGCAAAGACTAAATAAAAATTTAAAGTAAGGAGAGGTACAATGGTACAAAAAACAATCTGCCAGAGCTGTGGAACTCCAATAGTATCCGAAGAGGAATTCGGAACAAATGCAGACGGAAGCCTGAACTATGAATACTGCAGGAAGTGCTATCAAAATGGCAAATTTACAGAGCCAAACATTACAATGGAGGAAATGATACAAAAGGTCGCAACGGAAATGATAGAAGTTGAAAAAATACCCCCGAAATATGCCTTCAAAATTGCAAAAGAATATATACCTGATCTTAAGAGGTGGCGCTCGGGTTCGAAATCATAAACAAGCAATCGCCTCTATTTCAATTAGGGCGTTTTTAGGCAGGGCTTTAACAAAGATTGTAGAACGAGCCGGGTAAGGCTCCGGGAAAAAACCGGCATAAATCTCATTAACCTTGGAGAAATCTTCGGGATTTATGAGAAAAATAGTAGTTTTGATTACATTATTCATTGAAAGGCCGTAGGATTCAAGGATAGACTTTAAATTTTCCATAACTCTTCTGGCCTGTGCCTCTATGCCCTCCTCCAGTTCCCCCGTTTCAGGATTTATACCCAATTGTCCTGAAATGAAAAAGAGTTTACCACATTCTGCTCCTCTTATTAGGCTGTATGGTCCTATGGCCTTTGGTCCCATTTATTTCTCCTCCTTCTTGTCTTAAAATTATATAACAAACTAAAAGAATGATCATCACGATTGAGGGCAAACCTGCATCGGGAAAAACTACCACCTGCATCAAGTTAATTGAAAAAATTAAAGAAAAAGGAAAACATTATTTATGTGGATTCACCACGAAAGAAATAAGGGATCATACTGGCAAAAGGACGGGCTTCGAAATTATAACACTACAGGGTAGACGCGCAATCCTTGCAGATGTAATCTACAAAACCCCTTTTAGGGTCGGAAAATACTATGTAAAGGTCGATAATTTCGAAAAAATTGCTTTAGACGAGGTTGGGAAGTTCTTCAAGGGTGAATGCAACATATTAATAATCGATGAAATCGGCAAAATGGAGATGCTCTCAAAGAAATTCAGGGAAGTTATTGAAAAATTACTAAGCGTGGAGAAAGGTATTATAGTGTGCACACTTCCAGTTGTTGATTTCCATCCCCTCGTTTCTGCCTTCAGGCAAAAGGCAGACAAAAAATTTCTCTTAGAAAGTGGAAGCTACAAATCCGATGAAGTCGCAGAGGAGATCCTTCAAATTGTTCTAAAGAAACCTCTACAAAATCAATCTACGTAAAGATACCTTTTTATCTTATTGGTAGGCGTTTTTTCAAAGGGTTCAGGATACTCGTACAGTTCAGACAACCTCGAGTAAGAGGGCAACTGCTCATTGACTTCATCTCTAACCTTTTTGAGAATCTCTCTTATGATTTTTCCCCTCTCGGAATCCGATTTTCCTTCCAGTTCTTTAGCCAGTTCCTCATAGTTTAGATAAACCTTAGCAACGATTCTCCCTTCCCTTTCATAGACCACTGATTCTTGAACCAAGGGGTGCATATTGAGCTTTTCTTCAATGTTTTCAGGGTAAATGTTCTCTCCAGCCGAGGTAAGTATCATGTTCTTAGAGCGACCCCTTATATAAATGTAGTTATCTTTATCCACATAGCCAAGATCACCCGTCTTCAGCCATCCATCCTCTGTAAGTACTTCCCTTGTGAGATTCTCGTTTTTGTAATATCCCTTCATAATGTTGGGGCCCCTGAGCCATATTTCCCCAACTCCAGTATGGGGATCAGGATCAACTATTCTAACTTCAATATCCGGTGCTACCTTACCCGCTGAGCCGAGCCTCGTTTCTGTTGGTAAAGAACCACTAACGAGCGGAGAGGCTTCCGTAAGGCCATATCCCACAGCATAAGGAAAATTAATTGTCCTTAAAAATTTCTCCACTTCAAGGGAAAGAGGAGCTCCCCCTAAGGTTATGCATCTCAACTCACCACCAAAAAATTCAAGGAGAGATTTCCTTATCTTCGAATAGATAAGATTTTTGACAAAAGGAATTTTTGTAACAGTTTTGATCGCCTTCTTTTCTTCCAGAAGCTTTTTAACCTTAGATTTATAAACCTTCTCGACCAAAAGGGGAACGGCAGGTATTATAGTCGGTTTTACTCTCTCACATGCCTCATGTACTAAAGCAGGAGTAGGCTTTTTCCCGATGTAATAGATACAAGCACCTACCGATAAAGAATACAATAGGCCCAAGGTAAACTCATAAGAATGAGCAAGTGGCAAAATGGATAAGACTCTGTCGTTCTGGTTCAAATCGAATATTCTGGCTACCTGCGTAACATTGGAAACAATATTTTTATGAGTAAGCATTACGCCCTTGGAATTTCCCGTTGTCCCCGAAGTGTAAATTATCGCAGCAACATCGTCAGGCTCAATCTCATCGCTTATTAATCCTATCTTTTCTGCTAATTGTAATGCAAAATTTTTAGCCTTCTCATAAATAGATGAAATGGGGCTCACTTCAACCTCAAGGGTTTCTGGAGTAAAATCATCTAAGGTAATCAAAAATCGAACATTGCCAAGGTCGTAACCTTTTAGCCTTTGAAGGTTAATCTTGCTCACGAATAGCCCCATAGACTCAGAATGTTTTAAAATATTGGAAATATCACCCGGATGAAAATCCGTTAGAATTGGAACCGCAATGCCACCAAGAAAGACCGTTGAAAGATATGCAATAACCCAGTTGGGTGAATTTTCGCCCAGAATTGCAACTTTAGTTCCTTTTCTAACACCGTACTCCTTAAGCTGATGAGATAGCGAGATTATCCTCCTCATTAACTCGCCATAGGTAAAAGGCTCTTCAAAGTAAAACCCCATTGCAGGTCGAGCGGCATGAAGTTCAACGGTCTTTTTAACGAGTTCGGGGATTGTATGTTTTTTTAAATTTCTCCAGGCATCCATGTAAACATTATAAACCGAAGATTAGAAAAAAGAAAAGGCAAACTTTAAAAAGAAAAGTGCCGTTCTCTTGACAAACCACCCTTGGAGAATTAAACTTTAGTGGTAAAAGGTGGGGAAAAGTGGAAAAAAAGAGAATTAACAGACTACACCATATAGACGAGAAGGGCCGCGTTGCTATCCCCATAAATTTGAGAAAGGAAATGAAGTATGGTGAAAAATTGATTCTAACAAAGGGGATAGAAAAATGCATTTATGTCTTCACCGAAGAGGAATGGAGAAAATTTGAAGAGAGGATTAGAGAATTTCCACTTTGGGATGAAGAAAAGAGAAAAGCTGTCAGGTACCTTTTAGGAGAATCGGAAGAAACAGAAATTGATGCTCAGGGAAGAATATTAATACCCGGTAATCTCATGGCTTACGCCAACATATCTAAAGTGTGCATGTTTATCAAAATGCCGAGATGGTTTGAGATATGGAACCCTGACCTATATGCCGAACTCCATAAAGTAGAAGAACTCAACTTTAAAGAAATACCGCTATGAAATTTCATAAACCGTGCCAGGTTGAAAAAATTCTACAATTCTTACAAGAGTTTAAGTGTAAATTTGTAGTGGACTGCACAGCAGGGGAAGGCGGGCACTCTATAGCTTTAGCCAAATTAGTGGGGGAAAGTGGTAGAGTAATCGCCATAGAAGTAGATCCCACTTATTTCCAGCAACTTTTGGAAAATACAAAAGATTTTTCCAATATTACCTGCCTAAACGAAAGTTATACTAACGTAAGAAGCGCGCTTACCTATACAGACATTAAAAGGGTCGATGCCATTCTCTTTGACTTTGGATTGTCTTCATATCACATAGAAGGCTCAGGAAGAGGCTTTTCTTTTAGAAAAGAAGAGGTTCTCGATATGCGCTTCAATCCCGCTGCAGGTGAACCTCTTTACGAGAAAATTCAAAAATTAACAGAGCATGAGATTGAATTAATTCTGAAAGAATTTGGTGAAGTAAGATTTGCAAGAACTCTCGCCCGAAATATCTATGCAAACAAAAATAGAATAAAATACACCTCTGACTTGGTCGAGATCGTTAAAAGTTCTATTCCTTATCGACTTCTTAACGATGAACTACCCAAAATATTCCAGGCCTTTCGAATTTTCACAAACAATGAATTTTTAAACATGGCCACGGGAATTAAAGAAGCAATTTTGGCCCTTTCAAAGGGCGGCATATTAATTACCCTTTCATATCACTCTATTGAAGACCGGCTTTGCAAAAACGTAAAAAACATTAGGGGAATGAAAGCGATAACTAAAAAACCACTCCCCCCCGACCCAAATGAGTCTTTAGAAAATCCCAGGTGCAGAAGTTCTAAACTAAGAGTCTTTCAAAAGGAGGAAGTAGATGAAGAGAGCCTTGCTGATTGGTATAAGTTTAATCTTTCTCTTTTCCCCTCCCCTTTGCTTAGCAAGTAGAAATGTAGTAAAGGGGAGAAAAAATGCCGAAATGTACAGTTATATAGAAAAAATCTCGAGGGAACTTCTTATTGAAGAAGCTAAAACACAAACACTCCGTTCCTTCGACAAGCTGGGCGTGGTCCTTAAATGAGAGCCAAGAATATTTTTCTTAACGTCTTGCTAATATCAGTTTATGCATTTTTCATAGTCTACATATTTCTCCTTCAAACCACGCCCTTGGGTTCAAAATACAAAGAACTGGGTGAAGAGCAGACCTTAATTTCTCTGCCAATACAAGGAGAAAGAGGTATAATATACGACCGAAACGGGAACCCACTCGTCGTTAATGTACCGACTTTGAAAATTTACAAAGTAAAGCCAAAACTCACCCCTTATGCGGTAAAGATCCTCTATAAATACCAGGGTAATGGCGCTCAAATATACGCATCCAATTTGCAAAATGGGAAAATGCATACAAAAATTGCCGACTTTAAATTCTCTTCAACCACTCTTCAGGAGTTTCAAAATAGTTCCGAAGTTCTGCAGAGAATTGTCAAAGACCGATACTATCCCTACGGGGAGGCACTGGCGCCGCTTACAGGATGCATCGGGGAAGACGAAAACCCACTGGGTGGACTCGAACTGGTTTTGGATTCTTACATAAGAGGAAAACCTGGTAAAATACTTTACATTCGGGATGCTAAAGGTAACCTCATTAAACTTAATAAAAATCAGGACAAGGACCCTGAAAGTGGCAAAAGTATCGTTACAACCATTAACTTAACTCTTCAAGAGTTTTGCTACTATGCCTTGAAACAGCGTATTCAAGAAACGGGCGCATCAAAAGGATTCATAGTCGTAACTAATCCACAAACAGGTGAAATACTTGCATTGGCAGTTTATCCAAGTGCAAATCCTAATGATAAGATGCCTTCAAAAAACATAGCAATAGAGGACCCTTACGAGCCAGGATCTACCTTTAAACTGATAACCTACGCATCTGCTTTAGAAAATAAGATAGTAAAACTTTCAGACACGATAAACACGGAAAACGGCAAGTATTCATATTACAACCATCTCATTACCGATGAACATCCCCATCCACAATTAAGTGTAAGAGAAGCCTTTGCCTATTCTTCCAATATTGCGGCAGCTAAAATAGGGATAATGCTTGGGCCAAAAAAACTTTATAGGACTGCTCAAAAATTCGGAATCGGTTGTCCCACAGGAATTAACCTTCCGGGAGAATCAGCACCCCCTATATTAAAACCCTCTAAATGGAGCAACCTTCGAACCGCAAATTTCGCTTATGGATATGGTGTGATGGTAAACGGGATACAGATGGCAATGGCCTACGGGGCTGTTGCCAACGGAGGGCTCTTGTTGTTACCAAGAATCATAAAGCAAGGAAAACCAATAGTGGTGCGCCGTGCCATTAATAAAGAGCTTGCCGATACCCTCAAAGAAATGATGCGGGATGTCGTATTTTACGGAACTGGCAAAAAAGCAGAGGTTCCAGGCCTTGATGTGTGTGGGAAGACCGGAACGGCAAAAAATCTGGACCCCGAAACCGGTAATTACACATCTGATGCCATGACCAGCTCCTTCATTGGATTTTTCCCGAAAGATAATCCAAAATATTTAATCTACGTAGTAATTTTTGAGCCAAAGGGGCCTTTATATCTGAGGTACGGTGGTGAAGTTGCAGCTCCACTCTTTAGAAAGATAGCAGAATTTATAGCAGGGGGAAGCGATGCTACTTTCGCAACTTGCAAACGGTTTTAAAATGGTTGGAAAAGATGTTGATGTGAAAGGAATTACATACAACTCTAAGAAAGTAAAACCTGGAGACCTTTTCATTGCCTTAAAAGGTAGAAACACAGACGGGCATTTATTTGTTGAAGAAGCAGTAAAAAATGGGGCTGTCGCCCTAATGGTTCAGGAGGAAAAGGATTACCCCGTCCCATACATTTATGTTGAAAACACGAGAAAATATTTAGGAATTATAGCGGCCCGATTTTTTGATAACCCATCGCAAAAGCTAAAAACCATAGGGGTGACGGGAACCAATGGTAAGACTACAACCACTTTCATGATAAGGGAAATGCTTGAAGCGCAAGGTGAAAAGACAGGATTACTTGGCACAATTTACTACTGCATCGGGAACAATTGTGTGGAGGCAGGAAGAACAACCCCGGAATCATCTGATATTCAGGAATTCATGTATAAAGCACTTCAAGAAGGTGCAAAATATTTCATTATGGAAGTCTCTTCAGCAGGCATCGAAGAATACAGAATAGAAGGGACCCATTTCTACGTAGGCTGTTTTACGAATTTTTCCAGAGAACACTTGGAATATCACGGCACAATGGAGAATTATCTAAAGGCAAAACTAAAACTATTCCAGATCTACAAGCCAGAATTCGCTGTGATCAACCTTGATGACCCTTACTCAAAATATTTCTTAGAAGCAACAAAGGAACCACTTACTTTCGGCATAAAAGAAAATGCTTCTCTTAAGGCAGAAATTGTTAAAAGTGGACTGGATGGCTCCATTGTGAACCTTTATGGAGTTATAAACGAGAGAAATCTTTACATCCCCTTACCAGGAAAGTTCAATGTGTACAATTTTTTGTGCGCCGCTCTTGTTCTACACACGCTTAATAAAGCCCAAAATCTTAAGGAGTTGGCAATTAACATAAAACCTGTGCCGGGCAGATTCCAAAAAGTAGATAATGACTGTGGAATCAATGTATTCATCGACTACGCCCATACACCAGAGGCAATGAGAAACCTCTTGGAAAATGTGAAACAATACAGAAAAGGAAGAATTATAACCGTGTTTGGCGCGGGTGGCGATAGAGACCCCGGGAAAAGACCTTTATTTGGACAAATATCCGAAGAATTATCAGACATACAAATTATCACATCAGATAACCCAAGGTCAGAACCACCCGAAAGGATAATACAAGATATTTTAAGCGGTATGAAAGGTGATAGAGCAAAGGTCATACCTGATCGAAGAGAAGCGATTTTCACAGCAATTAAACTGGCAGAGAAAGATGACATTGTTCTCATCATAGGGAAAGGGCACGAAAATTATCAGGAGATAAAAGGGGTTCGTTATCCCTTTTCAGACTACGATGTTGCGTTAGAGGCTTTAAAGGAGAAGGGATGTTTACAGTAAGGGAAATCGCTTTCATTATCGGCGGGAAAGCAAAAAACATAGACCTTGACTTAGTAGTGAAAGACTTTTCCATCGATTCACGTCTGATTAAACCGGATTCAGCCTTTTTCTGTATCAAAGGTGAAAAATTTGACGGAGCAGATTTTGCAGAAGAAGCAATATCTAAAGGCTCAGTCGTTGCCATAGCACCTTTTTCATCCAAAATAGCTCCTCATCTCCCTGTGATTTTTGTGGATGACACTGTCCTCGCAATGGCAAGGCTCGCAAAAGAAAAATTAAAAAGGATGAAGGCAAAGGTCATAGGCGTTACAGGGTCCGTGGGAAAGACTACCACCAAGGAACTAATTTTCACTATTCTCTCAACACATTACAAAGTTTTTAAATCAAGGAAAAGTTTTAACAACCATATTGGCTTGCCCTTAACCATCCTGGAAGCACCTTTCCATACTGACTACCTGATTCTCGAGTACGGAACAAATCATCCAGGCGAAATTAGGTACTTGACCTCCATAGCAAGGCCGAACTACCCAATAATAACGAAAATAGGAACTGCCCATATCGAGTTCTTCGGCACCAAAGAAAACATCGCTTTCGAAAAGGGTACTCTATTCAAGGAAATGGATTACAGCGGCCATGCCTTTCTAAATGCCTCTACCGATTTCTTTGATATTCTAAAATCCATGATACCATACACAGCTGGTAAGACTACCTTTGGGCTTGATACAGGAGATGTGAAGCCAGAAAAATATGGACTTGAAGAATTCTCCAGTTCCTTTTCTTACAAAGGCAAAGAGTTTTACTTCCCACTCCCTGGAAGAGGGATGCTGGAAAATGTAATGGGGGCAATAGCGATAGGAGAACATCTTGGCATTCCCCTCGAAGACATGCAAGAAGTCCTAAAAGATTTTAAAGGCGAAAAGATGCGAATGGAAAAGAAGGTTCTAAAAGATATAACTATTATCAACGATGCCTATAATTCGAATCCCGACTCCCTTACCGAGCTTTTAAGAACTTTTAAAGAAAACGGCAAAAGGCTAATCTTTGTCCTCGGTGATATGTTAGAACTGGGAGAAAGGGCAGAAGAAGAGCACCGAAAAATAGGCAGAATTTTCAAAGAACTCGGGCATAAAATTCTGGTTACCGTAGGAGAGCTTTCAAAGTTCATCTCAGAAGAAGCTAAAAAAGAAGGTATTACTGAGGTCTACCACTTTAACGGCAAGGAAGAGGTTGTAAGCTTTCTCAGAGATTACTTAAAGCCAGGGGACTGGCTGATATTAAAGGCTTCAAGAGGATTAGCACTCGAAGAAATAGTAAACAAATTGGAGGAAATTTTATGATTTATGAGTGGCTGTATCCGCTGAAGGGCAGCATCAAGCTTTTCAATTTGCTTAGGTACATAACCTTCAGGGCGGGGCTTGCTTTAACTTTTTCCCTCATCTTAACCCTTTTGCTGATGCCCATCTATCTAAAGCTAACGAAATACAAAGAAAGGATTTCCGAGTATGTTCCATCAACTCATAAGAAAAAAGAAGGAACCCCATCGGCAGGTGGTATTGTCTTTGTTAGCATCACAATAATTTCAACCATTCTGTTTTCCAGATTCAACACCCCTTTCCCCATGGTTGCTTTGATAGCGACCTTCTTCATGTTTATAATTGGACTTTTCGACGATATTAAGAAGCTTAAAGGAGCAAAAAAGGGCGGCCTTACCAAATGGGAAAAGTTGTTCCTCCAATTTCTCCTTGCAGCTTTCATAGTAATTGCAGTAAATATGTTTTATCCAGCTGAAATAGCAAAAAGGACTCAATTTTTGTTTTTTAAGAACATAAACCTTTATCTTGGAAACCTTTATATTCTTTTGGTTATACTGGTATTTCTCGGTTTCACAAATGCCGTTAATTTAACGGATGGACTTGATGGCTTAGCGGCTGGGAGTGCAATCCCACCCCTTACCGTAATTCTACTCTTGGCCTACTTCCAGGGTAATAAGATACTATCTACTTACCTTCACCTCTTTTACATCCCTGGGATCGAAGAGCTGACAATCCTTGAGTCATCAATGATAGGCGCATTGATCGGATTTCTATGGTACAACTCTTACCCAGCCCAGGTTTTCATGGGGGATACAGGCTCCCAGACCATTGGAGGAATAATTGCCGTTAGCTCTGTCCTTTTAAAACAGGAAATATTGATCATCATCGCAGGTGGACTCTTTGTTATTGAGGCACTTTCCGTTTTGATACAGGTAATTTATTTCAGAACCACCGGTGGGAAAAGGGTTTTCAGGAGGGCCCCCTATCATCACCACTTTGAGGAAATGGGCATGCACGAGGCTAAAATTACCGTCCGGTTCTGGATAATTTCACTAATTTGCTCACTTTTAGCTTTGGGGATGGTGAAGATAAAATGAAAGAAAAAATAACAATAGAAAAGTTTGAGGGTAAAAAAATTTCAATCCTTGGCTGTGGGAAAAGTGGACTTGAAGCCGCGTTAGCCCTTTCAAAATGTAATGCGAAAATTTTTGTTTCCGATATCGCTGAAATTAAAGAAGAATATAAGAGCGTTCTGATTGAAAACCACATAGAATTCGAAGAAAAAGGGCATACCGATAAGGTTCTCAACTCAGACCTGATAGTGGTCAGTCCAGGTGTGAAACCCGACATTGATAAATTACAAAGGGCAAGGGATAGAAAAATAGAAGTAATCAGTGAATTAGAAGTAGGCTATCAGCTTACAGCAGGTAAATATATTGCCATCACAGGGACCAACGGGAAAAGCACGGTGACTGAACTCACTTATACACTGATAAAAGACTTCGATAAAAACAGCTACATCGCTGGAAATATAGGAGACCCACTAAGCATGTATGCCTTCGAGTACGGTACCTTTGTCTTAGAGGTATCAAGTTTTCAATTAAAGATGATAAGAGAATTTAAACCAGATATGGCTGCAATCTTAAACATCGACCAGGATCATTTGGACTGGCATCCAAGTTTTGAGGATTATGTTAACTCAAAAGCACGGATCTTTGAGAACCAGGATGAAAATGACCTATTAATCCTCAATTACGATGATCCCGTGGTTCGTCCACTAAAAAATCGTGCCAAATCAAAAGTCGTATTCGTAAGCCTTGAAGAAAAGATAGAGGAAGGGGCTTATTTCGATAAAAACAGTGGACGGGTAATTTTAACGGAGCAAGGGGAGGAAAAGCCGCTCTTTCATGTAGATGACCTCAAAATAAGGGGAATACACAACGTATTCAACGCAGCGGTATCAACAGTATTTGCATATTATTATGGCATTCCCATCGAAATGATAAGAGAAAAACTTAGAGAGTTTAAAGGTCTACCACACAGAATTGAGTTTGTTTTGGAAAAAAACGGCATTAAATTCTATGACGACTCAAAGGGTACAAACCCACACGCAGTAGAGTGGGCATTAAGGGGATTTAAGGAGCCCGTTATTCTCATCATGGGAGGCGAGGACAAGGATTTGGACTTCAAACCCTTAATCAACACCGTAAAATCTCACTGTAAACACATTATCGCCATTGGAAAGGCTAAGCCCAAGGTAGTATCTACCTTTTCTTCTCACCTTCCTGTAACGGAAGCATCAGACATGAAGGATGCCGTTGAAAAAAGCTTCAAGCTTGCCGAACCCGGTGATGTAGTCCTCCTCTCACCAGGTTGTGCCAGCTTTGATATGTTTAAAAATTACAAGGAGCGCGGTGATGTATTTCAGTACTGGGTCAGAAAACTCGCCGAGGAAAATTGATTTCACACTTATAGTGAGTACACTGGTACTTGTAACCTTTGGAATGTTGATGGTTTATTCCGCAACCATCTATCGCCATGAATTATATGGCATTTCCAGGTTCAGATCATTAATTAAAGAATTGATTAGAATTGCCGTTGGACTTACAGCTTTCTTCATAGCTTCAGGGATAGATCCTAAGCTATACAGAAAGCATATAAGATTGGCAATGTATATCACCACTGGTATTCTTGGTCTACTTTTCTTAGTAGGACTTCGAAACTATGGCGCAGTGAGGTGGCTGAGGTTTGGACTCTTAAGCTTTCAGCCCTCAGAACTGGCAAAGCTCGTCACCATTTTCTACCTTGCCAGTGAGCTTTCTCACGAGAAATCAGCACTAAAAAACCCTCTAAAGCTTTTGAAAATCTTAATTTTACCTTTCATCAACATACTTTTGATCGCTCTTCAACCTAACCTTTCTTCTGCAATCATCCTTGGGATGATCATATTGGCAACCCTATTTTTTGCAGGCGTGAAGGTAATGTACCTACTTGTTCCTTCTATTGCTTCTATAGTTCTCGCATTAGGGCTACTCTTAGCATTCCCACGAAATTTTAGGCATGTTCAAAAAAGATTAGAAACTTTCGTGCGTGGAGAAAAACACTACCAGGTGAAACAGGCTTTAATAGCAGTAGCACAGGGCGGCATCGCTGGGAAAGGGATTGGGAAGGGCACACAAAAATATCTCTATCTACCTATGGCCGAAAATGACTTTATTTTTGCGGTTATAGTTGAAGAATTAGGGCTTTTCGGTGCGGCCCTAATTATATTGTGTTATATCGTAATAATTTTTCGAGGAATTCGAGTTTCAACAAGGCATTTCAACGCAAATTATTACTACGCAGTCCTCGGAGCCGGAATAACCTTTATGATCTTTTTCACCTCTGCCATCCATATAGGGGTAAACCTTGGCCTACTCCCTCCAACAGGGCAGACTCTACCTTTAATAAGCCTCGGTGGTAGCTCTTTAATAGTAAATCTTTTTGCCTTAGGTACCCTTGAGTTCCTTTCTGAAAAAGTTGAGGAATATGAAAGAATTTGACATTTTAATAGCAACAGGTGGAACGGGAGGGCATATCTTTCCAGCCTTAAGTTGTGGTGAATTCTTCGAAAAAAATGGCAAAAAAGTACTGTACCTTCTCTCGGGAAGCAAAATAGGGACCATTGATAAAGCGAACGTAATCTATTGGAAATCCTATCATTTTCAGAAAAACCCCTTACAATTCGCGAAAGCCTTATTCTCTCTAAAATTAAACACAATAAAAAGTTTCCTTATCTTAAAGCAAAAAAGTCCTTGCGCAATTCTTGCCACAGGAAGTTACGCAGTGGTGCCTGTCCTTATCGCATCTCTACTTTTAAAGAAACCCTTCTTTTTAATGGAACAAAATGTCATCCCCGGCTTAGTTAATAAAATCTTTGCAAGATTTGCGAGGGCAAACTTCGTCGCCTTCGATGAGACTAAAAAACACCTTAAGGGAAACGTAATTGTTACAGGACTTCCCCTCCGAGAAGAAGCCAAGAGGAGATACTCAAAAGAGGAAGCGAGACGACTCTTGAACCTTCCTGAAGATAAAATGGTCATTCTGGTAATCGGTGGAAGTCTGGGAGCTCGCGGAATGGTCGAAAAAATAGTCCCCTTTGCAGGAAAATTTAGTGAATATCTTTTCATCACCCAAACAGGTGCCCGAAATTTTGATTACATAAACTCCTTAGTGCAAACATTAAATCTCAAAAATTGCATAACATTACCTTTTATCAAAGAAATGGGTCTATACTACTCAGCAGCAGATATAGTCATTTCGAGGGCAGGTGCAAGCTCGTGCATGGAGATAGTATACCATGGGAAACCAGCAATCCTCGTACCTTACCCCTACTCCAGGGACAAACATCAGTATTACAATGCTCGTGAACTCGAAAAAACCGGAAATGTTGTTGTGATCGAAGAGAAAGACATTCCTGAGAAGTTTGAAAACTACCTGAAGGACCTAAGTTGGGCTTACAAGAAGGAATTTGCAAAAAAATTGTCAATAGAAAAGGCTGAAGAAATCATTTACAAGGAGATTTTTAAAGATGCAATTTGCTAAAAAGTTCAAGAAAATCCATTTTGTGGGAATCGGCGGCTCTGGGATGAGTGGTATTGCTGAGGTCCTCCACAACCTTGGCTTCATTGTGACTGGCTCAGATCTTGCCTCTAATGAAGTTACCAAACACTTAGAAGAAATAGGAATCAAGATCAATTATGGCCACAGGCCGGAGAATATTAATGACGCAGACCTCCTTGTGATTTCAACAGCCGTAAAAGATGATAATATTGAAGTGATAGCAGCAAAGGAAAAAGGAATTCCCGTTATAAGAAGAGCCTTAATGCTGGCAGAATTAACACGCATAAAATATACGATTTCGGTATCTGGTGCCCACGGAAAAACGACTACAACCTCAATGATAGGTACTGTTTTGCAGGTAGCGGGTTTCGATCCTACAATTATTGTCGGGGGAATCATAAAAGGCTTAAAGTCTGGAGCAAAACTTGGGCAATCCGATTATCTCGTGGTTGAAGCCGATGAAAGTGATATGTCCTTTCTCCATCTCTTCCCCACCATTGTCGTAATAACCAACATCGACGAAGAGCACTTAGATTACTATGGCAACCTCGAGAATATTAAAAAGGCATTTATTGAATTTGCGAGCAAAGTCCCCTTTTATGGTGCAGTTTGCGCCAATATCGATGACAGGAACACTGTTGAGATCTTACCCTTTGTGGAAAGGAATAAAATCACTTACGGACTGGCATCGAATGCAGATCTAAATGCAAGGAATATCCAGGTTTACAACGATCATATCAAGTTCTCAGCATATTATCGAAAAAACAAAGTTGGAGATGTAACTCTAAACATCCCAGGGGTACATAATGTTAAAAATGCGCTGGCTGCCTTTGCAGTTGGAATGGAAATTGGAATAAAAGAAAATGAAATAATTGAGGGAATCGCAGAATTTAAGGGCGTAGCAAGGAGATTTGAACTCAAGGGTACAGTAAACGGAATTAAAGTAGTAGACGATTATGGACATCATCCACGGGAAATTATTGAAACTCTTAAAACCGCAAGAGAATATCATGACGGCAGGATAATTGCAGTTTTTCAGCCCCACCGGTATACTCGCACCTACCACTTGTACGATCGATTCGGTACAGCCTTTTTTGACGCCGATAAAGTAATCGTTACAGAAATTTACCCCGCAGGAGAAAAGCCCATTGAAGGGGTAACAGCAAAGCTAATCTATGACTCCTTGAAAAAATATGGGCACAAAGATGCAATGTACATCAAAGAATTTGAAGAGATAATTGAATACTTGAAAAAGGAACTAAAGCCCGGCGACCTTTTAATAACCATTGGAGCGGGAAACGTTTATAAGATAGGAGAGGCTATACTTCAACAACTATGAAAATTAAAAAACAGGAGCTTCTCAAAAACCATAGCTACATAAGGATTGGTGGACCGGCTCACATATTTGTTGAGGCTGAATCTACAGAAGATCTTTTAAATGCTATCAAAATGGCAAAAGATTTTAACCTACCCTACTATATTATTGGGGGTGGAAGTAACATTCTACTTCCCGATGAAGGATACCATGGAGTAATTATTAAAACAACCGGGCTCAACGATATAACAATCTATGGTACTAAGGTCAAAGTGAAAGCGGGAACCCGTTTGCCCTACCTCCTAAATGAACTTTTAAGAGCAGAACTCTCTGGTATGGAACAACTCTGCGAAATACCTGGAACCATTGGTGGAGCTATTTCAGGGAATGCGGGCGCCTTCGGGAGAGAAATTGGAGAACTTTTTATAGAAGGAGTTGTTCTGACCCCAGATGGAAACATTGTAAAAGTAACTCAAAAAGACCTGAACTTTAGTTACAGAAGGAGCGACTTAAAGAAAATTGGTATATTAATTGAGGCAACATTGCAGCTTGTTCCTTCCACATCCGATAAGATAAAGTCAGCGATGGAGGAATTCAAAAGCCGCAGGAGAGAAACGCAACCAGTAGGAGAGTTAACCTTAGGCTCGGTGTTTAAAAATCCCGAAGGGATAAGTGCAGGATACCTTTTAGACAGGGCTGGACTCAAAGGTTTCACTGTAGGTGGGGCAAAGTTTTCCGAAAAACACGCTAATTTTATCGTAAATTTCAATAATGCAACCTATCAAGATGTTTTGGAACTAATAAAAATCGGGTTCGAAAAAGTTAAGGAAATGTTCAATATTGAACTGGAAAGGGAAATAATTGTTTTGGAACCCAATGCCCACTTTTTCAGGGAGGATAAAGATGGCAGAAACCTTTATGGTAGTTGATTTTTGCTCATCAAAAGTTGTAACTTTCATCGCCGAAGTGAGCAATGAACTCGCAGTAAAGCATTGGGATTTGGAACCTGTGGATTCCGACACTATAAGACAGGGCCAGGTTTATAACCTCGAAAATGTCGCAAACAAAGTAAGAAAATCCATCGAGGAATTTGCAAAAAAGTCAAAATTCGAACCAGCTCACGTTTTCATTGGATTTAGCGATCCGGAGATAGAATTTATAACTTCCATCGGGATGGCCGCCTGCGGCACTCCGGAAAACCCTTCAGAAATCACGGAAAAGCATATAGAACAAGCTATAAAAAATTCTCACACGATCAAAATCGAAGAAGGTCGTTCAATAGCCCAGGCGATACCAGTCAGGTTCAATGTGGACTCAAAAACCGATATAAAAAACCCAAAAGGTATGCTTGGGGTAAGGCTTGAAGTACAGTCAGCCCTTATAACTGCAAAAAAATCGTCTCTGCTTAATTACAAAAAAGCACTCGAAAAGGCAGGGATAATTGCAGAGAGTCTTATTTATCAAATTATAGCAGAACTTTACGAACTAACAACTAAGGAAGAAAGGGAAAATGGTATCTTATTTATAGACATAGGTCGTGACCTTACCAACTACGGTGTAATGTCTGAAGACCAACTCCTCTTTGCTGAAACTGTCCCCGTTGGCGGCATAAACATTAACAAAGACCTTAGGCATTATTTCCACATAACCCTTGACAAGGCAGAAGAGTTAAAAAAGTTTTATAGCAGAAAGGATTACACCGATGATGAAGAAAGGGAATTTTTAAATTCAATATCCTCACCAGGTAAACCATTGCAAATAAGGGGAGAACTGGTAGTTCAATATATCACTGATAGGCTTACAGACATCTTCGAATACATAAAAGAAAGGCTCCATCAGAACGATTTAAAAGACAAGATTACTTTTGTAAAAATCACAGGCGGAACCAGCGAAATAGAGTACATTGACAAGATCGCGGAGAAGGTATTCAACATTACATCCGAGGTTTATAAACCCGACGAGAAACTTGAAAAAGTCTTTAGCAATAATGAACTGTTGCTGACCAACAGATTATCCTCTTCCCTCGCCGTGTTACTCTTTGCCCACAGAAAATTAACTTCTAATAAAGAACTGTCAGAGACAAAAATTATGGGCAATGTAAAGGGGATCTTTAAAAAACTTTTTAGCAGCTAAAGGGGGCCTCTATGATTACGGCCTATAAAAAGAACGACATGACGAGCTTTAAAATAAAAGTAGTAGGGGTTGGAGGAGCAGGAGGTAATATTGTTCAAAAAATTTATTTAAGTGGGCTTGGCTGCGAGACAATTATATTGAATACAGACAGTCAAGCGATCTCAAGACATCGAGCACATCACCTCATCACAATTGGAAAGACGGTTACGAGAGGAGGAGGCGCCGGGGCAGATCCAGACCTTGGGAAGAAGGCAGCAGAAGAGTCTATTCATGATATCCTCCTAAAAATTCAAAATGCAGATTTACTGATTCTTGTTGCAGGTCTTGGAAATGGGACAGGCTCAGGAGCATCACCAGTCATTGCCAAATACGCAAGAGAGAAAAATATACTTACCGTTGGCGTCTTTACCCTGCCCTTTGAAGCCGAGGGCAAAAAAGATGTAGCATTCAAAGCCATCGCGGAAATGGAAAAATACCTAAACACCATGGTAATTATAGACAACAACGTGATCTCAGAACTCGTAAGCATGGAATCGAGTGTAAAAGATGCCTTTGACCTTGTAGACCGGGTAGTTAAGAACTGCGTAGAATCAATTATAAGTATTGTCCAAGAGGCCAGCGATGTTAATGTAGATTTTAACGACCTTAAATCTTTAATTTCAAGAGGGGGACTTGGATATTTTGCCAAAGGTATTGCAGAAAAGCCAGAGGATGTGGATAAGGCTATAGAGAGCGTCGTTTTTAATCCTCTACTTACAGGGGTTACTATAAGTGATGTTAAAGGTGCCCTAATAAATATTAAAAGTAACGGCGATCTCACAATGAACCACTTCCGAGAAATTCTTGACAAAATAAGAGCCCATCTTCCTGAGAAAGCCCCCATTAAATACGGGCTTCAGAAGGAAGGGGACCATCGAGTAGATTCCTACGCAGAAATCTATTTAATCGGAACCACTGGAAAGAGAACAACGGATGAGGTCATAGACAAAATAACGAGCAAACAAAGAAATTGGAGAAACTTCGAAATACCTCCGGGAGTGCGGAAACATAAGAAATAGCATTTCACATATTACCTGGTATACAAAGTTCGTACATTCTGAGAAAAAGTGCGCAATTGTATTCCCTGGCACCATTTCTAATTGCACTTCAAACTTGGCGGTCCATACCCTTTATCGGCTACTTTCTAAGGAATTCTTTACTGACATTTTTACTTCTGAAAACTTAACAGGACTGAGAACTGGCCTCAAACTTCAGGATTTCGATTTTCTCTTCTTCACCATAGATTACGAACCTAATTACTTAGAGGCATTAAAGATCATCACAAAAATAGGAGTTGAACCCCTCTCTTCAAAAAGAGCACGTCCAATTTTAATTGCAGGAGGCGCAGCGGTTTCTTCAAACCCCTTTCCCCTTCTCCCTTTCTTTGACTTACTCTGCATCGGAGAGGCCGAAGTAATAATACCTGAAATCGTTGAGAATTTCGACAATTTTGACCTCGGGGCCTTTAAGGAAAAAACCTGGGCTATAATGGAAAACAAAAAAGAAGGAGAAAGAGTATACTTAAGTAACCTGAATTTAAGCGAATCTTTCAGTGCCTTTTACTCTCCAGATTCCACCTTCAAAATGAATCTTGTAGAGCTTTCAAGAAGCTGCCCCTCAAAGTGCCGATTTTGCCTATTAAGTTACAATCATCTTCCTCCAAGGTGGTTACCAGTCCAAAAGTATAAAGAGATGATTGAACAATTTCCCGAAAATTCTGACATTGGACTGGTGGGCGGTTCGGTTTTAGACCATCCACAGATCAGGGAAATTATTAATATTAGCCAGAAATTCAAAATCATTAATCCCTCTTCGATCAAAATCGATATTAAAATAATCGATGTTCTTGAACACTTGAAAAAGAAAGGACTCAACAGCATCACGATCGCACCAGAAACGGGAAGTGAACGATTAAGGAAAAGGATCAACAAAAAAATCACAAATGGAGAGATAATCGAATTTGTAAAAGCAATAGAGGCCTTAAAATTCAAAAACCTCAAAATGTATTTCATGATAGGCTTGCCCTTTGAAACAGAAGAAGACATTAAGGAAACCAACAGTTTAATTGAGCAAATCAGACAGCACTTCACTGGAAAAATTGAGTTAACTTTTAGTATTTTTGTCCCGAAACCCCATACCCCTTTCCAATACGAGCCCTTTATAGAAAAAGAAGAACTAAACAAACGACTTAGACTTTTAAAAATCCCGGAAGGCGTTAAGGCGCATATAGGTAGCTACAAAGGCGCCCTAATTCAAACTATTTTTTCCAGAGGCGGGGAAGAACTGGGATTTGCAATGTTGGAAAGTTTGCTAAAGGGAAAGGATATCCTCAAGATTTTCGATTATAAAAATTTGCTATTCGATGAGCAGACAGTAAAGTCATTGCCTTTCAACAGGATAAATTCTGGTGTTAACCCAAACTTTTTTTTAAGGGAACTGGAAAAGGCCCAAAAGGGGATTATAACGCCCTACTGTAATCCAGAAATTTGCAGAGCTTGTGGTGTCTGCGAAGATCTTCAGAACTTTAGAAGTTCCAAAAAAGTAGAATAGAACTTCTCCTTCAAAACAACGATATCAAACTTTTCAGCCCATTTTCTTGCGCCTTCGGAGAGCCTTTTACGGAGATCATCCTTAGTAATAATCTCATAGGCCTTTTCTGCCAGAGAGGCAATATCACCAAAGGGGACAACAAATCCACTAATACTATCTTTAACCGCCTCCCTTAGCCCAGGAGAATCAAAGACAATAGCAGGCGTACCGGAAGCTTGGGCCTCCATTACTACAATACCCCAACCTTCCTTGGGAGAGGTGTTAATGATGAGCCAAGCCGAGCGCAATTTTTCTGCTTTAACCTCTTCTGAAACAAAACCGGTGAATTTTATTACATCGTCAAGCCCATATTTCCTAACAAGCTTTTCGAGGTCCTTTCTGGCATCACCATCCCCCACAATCTCAACCCTTAGGGGTCCAGCATAGTATTTTTCTCTCAAAACTTTGATAGCTTCTACGAATAAGTCAATCCTCTTGTATTTTTTTAGCCTCCCGAGATAAATGATAAAAGGGATTTCCGACTTTTCACCCGGTTTAAAAAAATCAAGCCTTACAGCATTGTAAACTACTCTCACCGTGCCTTCTGGGATTCCGTGCTTAACCATTTCCTCCCTGGTGCTTTCTGAAACCGTTATTATCGGAAGCCCCTTGTATAATTTAAAGAACAACTTCTCAAAAAGATACACATAAAGGCCAAAAATGGGATTGGTCTCCTGAAAAATTACCTTTCCAAAAAAGTGATGGGTCACAACTATTATAGGCTTTTTAACAAAAAATCTTAAAAAAAATGGAATTTTGTTCACATCTTCAACGATGACATCAAAATCTTCGCTCTTCAGTAGAGACCGCACATAAAAAGGCACGAGAAAATTAAACAAGAACCTATTTCCTCTTCTTATTATCCGGATACCGTCCCTTTCATCGAACTCACTGAGCCCCTTGAAAGATGAGCAGAGTAAAGTTACGGAATGTCCCTTTTCAATAAAATAGGAAAAGAACTGGTGAAGATGGACCTCAGCTCCACCGCTTAGTGGATGGGCCAGGTCTTGCCAGTTTATTACAAGAATTTTCATTAGGTTAAGGGAAGAACACGTAAAAACTTTCTTTTACCAACCTTTATAACAATATTACTGTCAGGTTTGACGACCTCAAATTCGCTCTCTACCACTCTATTTCCAATTTTCACTGCCCTTTGGGCAACCAACCTCCTAACCTCTGATTTACTTGAAACAATTCCGGACTGTGCAAGTATCTCAAGGATAGGCATCCCATCCTGTGGAATCCTAAACTCCGGTATCTCATCAGGTACTTCTCTTAATTTAAAAACTCGATCAAACTCTTCCCTGGCCCTTTTTGCTTCGCTATTTCCCCAGAAAATTTCCACAATTTTTTCAGCTAAATCGGCTTTACACTCTCTTGGATTTTCTCTCATTTTCTTCTCAACATCCTTCATCTGTTGATCATCGTAGTAAAGGACAAGTCTGTAGTATTTTAGGACCAATTCATCGGGAATGGACATGACCTTACCAAACATCTCTGACGGAGGTTCTGTTAACCCAATGTAATTATCATAGGACTTCGACATCTTAAGCTTCCCATCAGTACCTTCAAGTATTGGAACTGTTAGAATCACTTGCGGTTCAAGACCGTAAGCTTTCTGCACCTCACGCCCTACGAGAAAATTAAACCTTTGATCAGTTCCCCCGACCTCGATATCCGCTTTGATAGCAACGGAATCGTAAGCCTGGAACAATGGGTAGAGGAACTCGTGAATCGATATAGGGACGTTATTTTTAAATCTCTCCTTGAAATCGTCCCTTTCCAGCATTCTTGAAACAGTGTAGGTAGCCGACAGTTCGATAATGTCAATTGCGGTTAATTTAGATAGCCACTCTGAATTGTATCTGATCTCCGTCTTTTCGGGGTCAAGGACTTTAAAAACCTGTTCAAAATAGGTTTTGGAATTCTCCTGTACTTCCTCCTTAGATAGTCTTGGCCTCGTTTTAGATCGACCTGAGGGATCTCCGATCATTGCAGTAAAATCGCCAACAATGAAGATTATATGGTGTCCAAGATCTTGCAAATCCTTAAGTTTCTTCAAGCAAACATAATGACCTAAATGGAGATCAGGCCTTGACGGGTCCGCACCGTATTTGATTCTGAGGGGTCTGCCAGTCTTTAATTTCTCAACAAGTTCCTCTTCTGGCAAAAGGTCTACTGTATTGAACTTTATAACTCTTAAATGATCTTCTAACCTCATTTGGTCCAATAAACATAAATTCCACAGTTTGGACAGGTTTCTAATGCCTTATTTTTAACTGGCCTTGAAACCAGTGCCGAGGGAAATTCCATAAAACAGTTTGAACAGGTACCATTTATAACAGGAGCCACTCCTCTACCGTACTTGCTTCTAAGCTTTTCATACCTTTTATATACAGCCACGGGTATCTTTTTCACAATTTCCTCTCTCAATTTTTTGAGCTTTTCTACCTGCTTCGCAACCACATTCTCATCAGTCCCTTGGGTTATGCTTATGGATTTAATGTAATCCTCCGATTCAAAATCATCCAATTGTGCGTCAAGACTTTCAAGGGCAATGAGTAGCTCAAGTACCGGATCCATTAACCCTCCCTGTATATCTTAAGAAGGTAATCAACCAATTCCTTAGGAGTCTCAAAATTCAGATACTCTTTAGAAGATACAATCTTTCTTACTACATTGGCAATTTCGCCAAGGGTGATAAGATATCTGGCACCAAGGTCCTGAGGCGGTGCTATCAGTAGGAAAAATAGATGCACTGGTTTACCATCGAGGGCCTGGAAATCTATACCTTCCTTTGAAACTCCAACTACTAAATGGACATCATCGACAACTACACTTCTGGCATGAGGTATAGCAACACCCTTTCCAACTCCAGTCGAACCGATAGCTTCTCTTTTTTTCAACTGCTCAAGCACAAGTTTTTCCTGTTCGGGTTTCAGGTTCAAGACGCTAAGGAGTTCCTGCAAAGCGGAATCCTTGTCTTTTGCCTTCATATCAATTATAACTCTATCCTCTCTCAAAAGTTGTGCAAACATACCAACCTCCTTTCAAATTTAATCGTTATAGTTTAATCCCAAAACCTTACAAAATCAAATAAAGCCTGCACAAGTTTATTCCTTAACCGCACCCTGGGTGATTCCTTCAATGAAATACCTCTGGGCAATAAAGAAGAGGACCATTATTGGCAAAAGCGAAACGGTTGAAGCGGCCATCTTTAGAGCATATGCCTCTTCATGGGCACTCTTAAACATGGCAAGCCCCACGGGTACAGTGTACATGGACTCTGTTTGAGCTATGAGCAATTGCCACAAAAAGTTGGCCCAATGGAACTGAAAGTTGAGTAAAAACACAGTAGCAATAATAGGTAAGGCAAGGGGCACAACAATCTTTGTAAAGATCTTTAACTCAGAAGCGCCATCAATCCTTGCACTCTCAAGTAGTGAATCGGGCAAGTCTTTTAAGAACTGTGTGATAAGAAACATTCCGAAAACATTTGCCAAATGGGGGGCTATCATGCCTTCGTATCTATTAATCCAGCGAAACTGGTAAACGATGAGAAACTGAGGTATCACATATAAAAGCCCCGGAACCATCATAGACGACATAAAAAACCAAAAGAGAAAGTTTTTGAAAGGAAATTCCTTTTTTGCAAAGGCGTAAGCTGCGAGGGAGGCAAGAATAGTAGAAAGGATAGCGGATGTTAAGGCAACGATAAGGCTGTTAATGAAATACCTGTAAAAACGATACTGAAAAAGAATCTTCCGATAATTTTCAAAAGTAATTTTCTTAGGCAAAGATAGGAGCAAGGCCTCGCCTTCGGGTTTTAGAGATGTGATAAGCATCCAGAAAAACGGAAAAAGGCACACTATAAGGAGCAATGTTACAATAAAATATCTCCAGAAAGACGTTCTCTTCATTCTCTAACCAACCTCGAATAAATTATTGAAATTGCAAGAGTTAGAATAAGCAACAAGAAAGATGTCGCAGAGGCAATCCCGAGCCTTAAATTTGCAATATGATTATAAAGATAATAACCCGAGACCTTCGTGGCACCAAGGGGGACTCCCCACTTGTAGACTATGGGGCCGCCACCGGTCATTGCAAAAAATTCGGAAAAAGCCGAAAATGCGCCAATAATACCGGTAATCACAAGAAAGGTTGTAGTGTGGCTAACCAGTGGAAAGGTGATTTTGAAAAACTTTTTAAGCCCTGAAGCCCCGTCAATCTTAGCTGCATCCTCAATATCTGGTGAAATATTATTCAACGCCGCCGTATAAAGAACCGTTCCAAATCCAATGTTCTTCAGGCAAATCGCTACCACTACCGCCAGCATCGCGGTATTTGGATTTCCAAGAAATCCAGTATTATAAAGAGAGGCAAGAAGCACGGGCTTCAGCAAATTTACAAGGAGTCCATACCTACCCGCGTACATGATAGTCCAAACGACTCCCACCACGAAGGCGTCAAGAACGAAGGGCATAAAGAAAAGGGTGCGATACAATCTATTAATTTTAAGGTCACCTTTAAGGAGTAGAGCCAAGGTGATGGAGAGAAAGATATTCAAAGGAATTAGCATTAGGCCATACTTCAGGGAGAGCCATACGGAGTAAAGAAATTCTTTATCTTTAAGGACATACAAATAGTTTCGTAAACCTACGAACCGAAGGTTGGCAAAGATATTCGAAAGGTCTGTAACCTTAAAAAAACTCAAGTACAAAGCGTAGAAGAACGGAAAGAGCAGAAAAACAAAGAATACTAAAGAAAAAGGTAAAACAAACAAAAAGTTTCTAAAACTACTCTTTCCCATTCAAAATAAAAGGGCGAGGGCTTCGCCCTCGCCCAAATCAACTACAACACCTCTCACTTTGCAACAATAAACTTGGAAGTACCGAGTTTCCCTTCCCTTACTAAGTAAAGGCCCGGTTTGAGGTTGAAGGTTACATCCGCACGTCCATTCAGCGTAACCTTTCTGGTGAGAACCTTCTGGCCATCAACGGTGTAAACTTCAAGGATGTAACTACCAGAACCTGTTACTCTTACGCCATTAAGAATAGGCTGCATACTAAACTTTACATTCCCTTCCCTCACATTAAGGGTAAAATAGGTAGTAATTGTGTCCCAATCTGTCCATTCCTCACCACCAGTAAGCAAGACCGTTGAATCATAAGGCAAAATATCCACAGCAGAGCTGTTATCACCGCCGACTATATAGGCACAGGATTTTATCTGAGTGGGATTACCTATTGCAGCAAGAGGAATAGCAACTTCTAATGTTTGTAGTCCAGAAGCACCACCGTAGCCTGCTGCAAAATTGAACCCGCTGAAATTATAGTCCCAACTGCCGTTATTATACCTATTAAAGTTTTGGGCAGTGATTGATTGGCTCCCACCACTATACCAGAAATATACCTGGTAATCAGGATTCCAGGATGGGAAGTAGAGCTTCCTCCCCCATGAGTCTCTCACATCACTGTCTGGATTACCGCTGTATCCCCCATCCGTTACATCCAGAACAAAGCCATAAGCAACATCCCACGCCGCTGAATTCTGGGTTGTTATCGCAAGGTATAGGTAATCATTAGCAAAAGCATAATAAAATGCAAGAAGATCTGCACCCGCTTTATCAGTATTGGCAGGATTTTCGGCTACAAGGATGTACCCCTCGGTATTGGGATCGACATTTCCATCCACAACAGGTGCAGCACTTACCATTGCTACTCCCAGAAGTAGCAGTAACCAAACTCTCCTCATATACACCTCCTTTCTTACAAATAGGATAATGCTTTAAAAACGTTTTGTCAAGTATTTTTCAGGCTTCTTCCTTCAACAGCTCTCCAAGTCTCTTTATACCTTCAACAATCAGATCTTCTTTCATATTGGAGAAGTTGAGTCTCATCGTATTTTTACCCTCTTCGGGATCAGGATAGAAGGCATTCCCGGGTACAAAGGCAACCTTCCTCTCTACAGCCTTTTCAAGAAGCTTCACACTGTCAATCTTTTCCGGCATGATCACCCACAGGAAAAGACCACCCTGCGGTCTGGTCCAGTGAAAACCCTCCTTCGGGAAATATTTTTCCATCGCATCAAGCATAATATCCCGCCTTCTTCTGTAGACCTCTCTGATTTTGTCAAGATGACTCTCTATTAGATTCTGTGCGCAAAGATGGGCAGCAAGGTATTGAACATAAGTGGAGGTGTGCAGATCAGTGCCTTGTTTTGCCTGAACAAGCTTCGCTATGACCTCCTTTGGAGCTACTATCCAACCCAAACGGAACCCTGGGGCAAGGACCTTAGAAAAGGTGCCGAGGTATATCACTCTCTCAAGAGAGTAGGCCGCCAATGGGGGTATATCCTTACCTTCGAACCTGAGTCTCGAGTAAGGATCATCTTCGACTATAAATGTATCATACTTTTCAGCAAGTTCTACCAGTTTTTTCCTCCTATCTTCAGGCATTGTTACACCTGCGGGGTTATGGAATGTAGAGATCACATACATGAATTTGGGCTTGTGCCTTTTTAGAACCTTTTCAACCTCCTCGGGAATAAGCCCATCGTCATCCATTACAGAACCTATATATTGGGGTCCATAAGAATTGAAAGCCTGAAGAGCACCGAGATAGGTGGGTTTAGAGACAAAGATCAGATCTCCCTCGTTAATGAAGATTTTCCCGATAAGATCAAGGGCCTGCTGAGAACCACTGGTAGGAAGGATCTCTTGAGGTGTACACTGTACTCCCATCTTTCCCATATATTTCGCAATTTGCTCATTAAGAAGAGGATAACCTTCTGTGGGTCCATATTGAAGCATCTTTTGCCCATCTTTTTCAAGAAGCTCTATACTGGCTTTTTTTATGGCCTCTATTGGGAAAAGCTCAGGGGCGGGAAGCCCTCCAGCAAAGGAAATTACTTCAGGTTGTTGGGTAAACTTCAGGAGCTCTCTTATGATACTGCTCTTTATCCACTTTGTTCTTTCTGCAAAAAAATTTTCCCATTGGGGAACTGTAAAGTGGGAACTCATAACACCTCCTCAGATTAAGCATTCGTAAGTAAATATAATTCACAAAATCTGTCTTTTCAAATCAAAAAGCACGGCTTTTGTAAAAGCGCAGAAATCTTAAGCTGACATCCGAGCCAGTAGCATTAACCTTAATATATGATCAAAAACAAAACAACCCTTCTGCGAGCTGATATACCTACTCCCTTATACGAGGCAAGAAAAGTTCTCATTGAAGCGTTAAATTACGCCTTCGAAAGGTGCAACTTAGATTTAATTCTCAAAAATTACGCAAACAAAATTGGCGAAAATCCCTATATCGTATCCATCGGTAAGGCCGCTTACACGATGCTAAAGCCCTTCGTGAAATCAAGGGAAATAAGAGGTGGAATTCTTGTTACAAATGTAAAAATACCCGAAAAGTTAAACAATATAAAGTTCTTCAAAGGCGGACATCCTTATCCCAACAAGGCGAGCATCAAATCTGCGGAATATCTCCTTACCATTCTTAAAACAAAACCACCTGAAAAACTTCTTTTTCTCGTCTCTGGGGGCGGATCGTCGATGTTTGAACTCCCAAGAATTCCATTGAAAGACCTCATAACCATCAATAAACTCCTCTTATCAAGTAGAGCAAACATCGAGGAAATTAACACAGTGAGGAAACATCTGTCAAAAATTAAGGGTGGTCAACTGATAAATTTTTTCAAAAACAAAGCTTACGCCCTTTTGATGTCCGATGTCATAAATGATAGAATTGATTTAATCGCCTCAGGCCTTACCACCTGTGATCCGTCAACCTTTCTTGATGCCCTTGAAGTATTAAATAAATATGATCTATGGGATAAGGCGCCACGAAGCGTAAAAGAGGTAATCAGCGCAGGAATTAAAGGCGATATTCCTGAAACATTAAAGGATTGCAAACTGGCAGAAGAAAAAATTGAAAACACCATAATTCTAAAAAATGCTGACTTTCTCGCCCACTTAGAAGATTACCTAAAGTCTTCAGGCTTTGCCGTTTTTAACCTTGGCACTGATTTTCACTTATATATTGAGAACATGGTTCAAACCCTTGTTAAAAAAGCACAGGAATTAACTTCACAAAGTCCTAACAAACCAATAGCCATTGTTGCAGGGGGCGAAGTATCTCTTAAGGTTATAGGGAAAGGGAAGGGAGGTAGGAACCAAGAACTCGTGCTTAGAATGGCCGTTGAAATGTCAAAATTTAACAAAACCTTTGTTTTTGCCTCCCTTGGTACCGATGGAATCGACGGAATAACAGATGCAGCAGGAGCCATCTGTGATAGTGAAACGATGAAAAGGGCAAAAATACTAAGCTTAGACCCTGAAAAGTATTTGAAGAGAAACGACTCTTATAACTTTTTCAAAAAGATCGAAGATCTAATTTTTACAGGACCTACTGGCATCAATGTTAAAGACGTTTATTGCCTCCTTTTGTTAAATCAACAAAACCCGATTAATACGTTATAATTAACTGCAGGCAAAAATGCTTTCCCTTGAACTTTTTGATTACAATTTGCCAGCTGAGTTGATCGCTCAAAAACCATTGAAAGAGAGAGACAAAGCTCGTCTCTTGGTAATAAATTTAAAGGACGAAGAAATTATTCATTCTCACTTTTACGAACTTCCAAAATTTCTAAAACCCGGTGATGTTATTGTAGTGAACAAGACGAAGGTGATAAAGGCAAGGTTATTTGCGCACGCTAAGGACACTGGTGGGAAATTGGAAATTTTTTTTGTGAATTACATTAATGACAAAGAATTTAAAGCCCTCGTCTCCAGCAGAAAAAAGGCTAAAGACGGAAGAATCTTTGTGGTTGGAGACCACGAAATTATAGTTCAGGGCCAGGAAGGCGAAAAAATAATCTTTAAAATTCTCTCAGATATTAATGTAACTCAACTTCTGGAACTTTATGGCCAGGTTCCTTTGCCACACTATATCAAACGGGAGCCCGAAAAGGAAGATGAAGAGTATTATCAAACCATTTTCGCTGAAAAGGGATATTCAGTAGCCGCACCAACAGCTGGCCTCCACTTCACCGAAAGGACGATTAACGAACTGAAAGATAAAGGTGTCATAATCGTGCCCCTAATTCTCAATGTTGGTCCCGGAACCTTTAAACCTGTCAAAACGGAAGATGTCACTAAGCACAAAATGGATGAAGAATATTACGAGATTCCCGAAGACTCAGCGAATATCATAATTGAGGCAAAGAGGAACGGGCATAGAATAATTGCCTGTGGAACCACCAGTGTACGTACATTAGAATCCTGGAAATTTGACAATCAAAAATTGAGAGGAAACACAGACTTATTCATATACCCTGGGTTTAAATTCGACGTTATAGACGGGCTTATTACCAATTTTCACCTCCCCAAATCGACCCCTCTCATCCTTGTCAGTGCCTTTGCAGGTAGAGAAAAAGTTCTGAAAGCTTACGAAGAGGCTATAAGGCAAGGTTATCGATTTTTAAGTTACGGAGACGCAATGTTGATTCTTCCTGAAATTGAAAAAACCTCATTTTAACTTGATACTTAAACCATGGCTGACGTTGTAATTGGGCTCCAATGGGGCGATGAGGCAAAAGGAAGGTTCGTTGATTACATTGCGAAGGACTACGATCTTATATGCCGGTTCCAGGGGGGAGCTAACGCAGGTCATACAATTGTAGTGAATAATACTAAACTCGTACTCCATTTACTTCCGTCAGGAATAATAAGGCCTGAAAAAAAGAATCTTATAACCGCAGGTGTTCTGATTGACCCCGATGTATTCAAACAGGAAGTTGAAGAAATTTCAAGTTTAACAGGTCCACTAAATGGTAGGCTTTTTGTAGATGAGCGCGCGACAATCGTTCTCCCCTTTCACAAAGAAGAAGATGCCCTCGAAGAAGAATCAAGAGGAGGTATTGGAAGCACAAAGCGGGGTATCGCTTATGCATACAGAGACCTATACCAAAGAATTGCCATACGGGTGGGAGATTTATTTCATGAGAAAACCCTTAACAGAAAGGTAAAAGACATTACCGATTTTAACAACCAAATTATCGCAGCACGCTTTGGCCATCCGCCCTTTGATTATAAAAAAATCCTCGAAGACTTGAAGGAGTTTGCTCAATTCATTAAGCCATTCACCACTGACGGATTTGAATTCATTCACAAAATGGAAAGAGAAGGCAAGAGAATCCTTTTTGAAGGAGCCCAGGGAAGTTTACTGGATATCATATACGGGACCTACCCTTACGTGACTTCTTCCCATACGATTTCATCCGGGGCTCTTGTTTTCTCAGGACTTCCTCCTCAAAAAATCGAAAGAGTTTACGGCGTTTTCAAGGCTTACACCACGAGGGTTGGCAAAGGTCCATTTCCAACGGAAATTAAAGATAAAGAAGGTGAACTGATTAGAGAGAAAGGACAGGAATTTGGTGCTACCACAGGAAGGCCTCGTAGATGTGGGTGGCTGGACCTGGTAATTCTAAAATATTCTGTACTAATGAATGGGGTTACCAACTTGGTAATGACAAAGCTCGATGTTTTGAGCGGATTGAATCCCGTTAAAGTAGCTACAAAATACAAAAAAGATGGTAAAATAACGGAATTACCCCCTCCAATGTCCGAAGATTTAGAAGCCGTTGAGCCTGTGTACGAAGAATTTGCAGGCTTTGAACTTTCTTTAAAAGAAGAGAGATACGAAGAACTTCACGAAAATGCCCGAAAGTATATTGAATTCATTGAAAGCCAATTAGGACTTGGTATTAACTATATCTCAGTAGGTCCCGAACGAGAAAAGCTAATCAGAAAAACCTACTAAATTGAAGCTCCAACTTTAAAAGCTTCGGCCTCTATTTCAAAATATTTCTCGGGAACATTTTCTTTTAAGGCTTCAAGAGCTTCTTTTTCAGAGAAGAAATCCCTTAGATACCTGGAAACATAACCAAAAGCCACAATGTTTAACAGAAAACCCGAGTTGAATTTCTCGTAACACAACCTGGTAAATGGGATCTTTTCTAATCTAAATTTGGACTTCAGTCCCCCCTCATCTTGCTCAATTAGGACTATCTCATCTACAATTATAATACTCCCTTCCTTGGCAGATTTTAGATAATAACTTAGCGACTCCGAAGTGAGGGCAACAAGGATATCGGAATACTCAACGTAAGGAAAAGCAACCCAGTCTTTACTCAAAACCACATCGGCTGAAGTGATACCACCTCTAACCTGAGCACCGTAATAAGAACCCTGAGTCGCGTAATTTCCGGCCTTTACTGCAGCATCTGCGGTTAGAACACCCAGCAGAATTATACCCTGCCCTCCAGTTCCAGCATACCTAACCTGCAAGGTTCCCATTTTAGAATTCTCCTATTGTGATTTTATTCCGAATTTCGTCCATTTCCTTAACATTTTTTATATTGACAGAATTTT